>Ga0247841_10000337_pt1 | contig 126027 bp, 104 predicted proteins | sample LaCruzMarch2015__2_FD_192410 | JGI IMG/M metagenome (GOLD analysis project Ga0247841, IMG submission 192410) | Freshwater microbial communities from meromictic Lake La Cruz, Castile-La Mancha, Spain - LaCruzMarch2015_18m | ecosystem: Environmental > Aquatic > Freshwater > Lake | place: Spain...
ACAATGTTAGATTAAAAGGAGTGTGTCCCACTTATGAAACATCATGACAATATTATTCACCGCAGAGGCACAGAGATCACAGAGAATTCGCAGAGGTTTTATTGATTTCCCGACTCGGCGGAGCTGAAAATTGATTTTCTCATTGTTTCCTCTGCGTTCTTTGCGTCTCTGCGGTAATTTTTTATGTTTCATATATGGGGCACACTCATTAAAAGTAGCTTCCAGCTTGTTAGAAAGCTACAACTGCATTTTTTTCTAATTTAACATTGTCAAGCTATACAATAAAAAAAATTCTGATATTATCCGTGAAAATCCGTGTTTCATCCGTGGCTAAATTCTAATTCACATAGATTTACTGGTCACCAGACCGATACCTCGACCTTTATCACCAACGGCACAATAGAACATATAAAACGTTTCATTCTGCTCATTATAAACTAGCGAGATTTTATGGGCATAAGTTTTGTCTAATCCGCTTGGATTTCCGCCTGACTTATACAACGGTTCTGGATGCGCTTCCCACTTTAGCAAATCCTGAGAGAATGCGATCATTATGTGCGCTCCGCCATGTCCCACACCAACGTAGAACGTAACCCAATGGTCTCCGTCACGAAAAACCTTTGGGTCTGAGCAGAATTGCTCATCATATCCACCGGGTCTATTCTGTACAACAGGATTACCGGGATAGCGAAACCACGTTAGCATGTCTGTTGAGGTTGCGATGCCTGTCTGTTCGATTGAGCCGTTAGCGGCGTTGTAGAAGTTCCAGAATTTACCCTCATGCTCAATTAGCCACGGTTGATATATACAATCCTTCTCCCATTCGCCAGCACCCTTGACAGAGAGTATTGGATAGTCTTCAGATGCACGATGCCACGTAACAGCATCCTCACTCCATGCCGCACCTTCTGCACCCGGTCGGATCTCATATCCCCCCTGCTGAGGATAGCAACCATAGAGAACCCAGTATTTATCGTTCCATTTCTTGAGAGTTCGAGGAGCTTTAATATCGTAAGATTCGAGTAATGCCCCCCCGAAGGTAACTCCACCGTAGTCAAAAGCCCCTTCCTTACCGTAACCCATAACAAGCCCTTTATAATCCCAATGAACGAGATCATCACTGACAGCAAGTGCGGTCTGATACCCTTTCCCATCAAAGCCTGTGTACCACATCTGCCACTGATCACCGAGTTTCCAGACAAACGGGCAGTCCACTGATGTGAAATTCAATCCATCTCTTGGGTTTGCTTGAACTACGAAATCAGGATAATATTGCCAGTTGCGATAAGGTTCAGACAATTGATCAAGCCCTTTCAGTCGTGTTTTTTCGTCATCTTCAAGCCAATCGGTTAATCTTGACTTTACCCTATCACCGAGTGTCTTGCCTATGTTAATCCAGTCGCTTTCAGGTTCAGCACCTGTGGCGTTAGCGAATTGTTCCCTGATCTTCGCTTCAGTTTTTTTACCTATCGAAGCCCAATCGTCATTTCGGTCAGCACCAGCCCAGCTACCAACAGAGTTTTTGACACGATCACCGGTATACTTACCGATCTCAGTCCAATCCGCTTCGGGATGTGCGCCTGCCGCATTCGCCATCTGTAATCTGATCTTTGCCTCGATCTTTTTGCCTGCATCCTTCCAGTTCGTCACCTCACCTGATTTAGTCACCTGTTTAATTTCTTGTTTAACAAGTTCCTCGATCTTTTTGCCAATATCCTTCCATTCGTCCAATTCGCTTCTTTTCTTTTCCATAAATATCACTCCTTCTTTAGGGATGGTTCTTTTTTTTGCATAAATCAAGGTAACAAATAAGTAGGATAGGCACTGCCCATCTTATATGCATAATTGATGTTAATAGTATAACTGTTTTGTTATTATCTATCAATATTAAATATGTGAGGTGATTGCAATAAATAAGATGTTGACAAATTTAGAATTTGATGTAAAATATTGTCATTGCTATACTTTAATTATAATTTTATTACGAGTGTGTCCCACTTATGAAACATCATGACAAAATTATTCACCGCAGAGGCACAGAGATCACAGAGAATTCGCAGAGGTTTTATTGATTTCCCGACTCGGCGGAGCTGATAATTGATTTTCTCATCGTTTCCTCTGCGTTCTTTGCGTCTCTGCGGTAATTTTTTATGTTTCATATATGGGACACACTCTTTATTACTAATGATGCCTTTGTCGGCATACGCACAGGGGAGGGCAGAAATGTCTGAATTGATCGTTCACAAAGCAGAAAACAATGATCCAGACCCAGGTACAATTGGTGAAAAGCCTTATGAGATGAAAGGACGCAAAGAGGAACGCATACCCTTGATTGACTTCAAGAATGTCTCGGGATGGCTGGTTGAAGGCAGTAATGCAGAAGGTTGGCTTTATCTAACGCAAGAGCAGAAACTGTATCATGATACTTGTGCAAAACTCGTTTATGTTGGCAAAGGTGAGAATCCCTCACTGCTCATTAAACCAGAGAAACCGATTAATATTCCAGAACCATGGGATAGTGTCAATTTCTGGAACTATGGTAATAGCTGGGGATGGGCATCTGATCCGACGACGCCTTTCCTGCGTATGTCAATAGTGCTTAAAGATTCCGCCGACAAAGAGTTTGAGATACCAATGGGTGTGATGGATTATCAATACTGGTTTCTCACGAACAGTCGCCTGCATACGGACATTCATCGTCCTGTAAAATTTATTGGTTTTCGTTTAACCAATGCAAGCAATAAAGATAAGCGAACCGTTTACCTAGGTCCATGCTATTTCTTCAACGAGAAGCTTAAACCGCTGACCTTTGAGCCATTTCCAGATAAATTACCATTCCCAACAAGACCTGAAACCATTCTGCCAACAAATAAAGTATCCGACTTTAAGAATTCTGTTCGTCAGGATGGAAATGCGATAATTTTATCGTATGTTGGAAGCGATACCACAATTGAATACCAATATACTCCCACAAGTGGAACTTTAAGTGACATTGAGATTAAATTCAATGACGTATTAATAAAGCCCTGCGCTGTTGGTGGTATGCAATTCGCAAATTCAGAATTATCTGTGAAACGTACTTTGAAGGAAATGAAACTATCGGGAGGTATAATCAAAGCAATCTGGAATTTCCAGTGTGATGACGTATCAACTGACGTGGAATATCGAATCCGTATCTCACAAAAGTCGCTTATTGTGGAGATGGACGCCAGTGATCCAGTTATTGAGCGAGTTGCTCTTGGTCGTGCAGAAGGTATAGGCAAAGGGAGGTTATTCAAGATACCATATCTGACTTATGGTGGAAACGATCCACGAGTGCTTTACGCTGACGGGTTGTTCTTCTTTACACAATTTGATTGGTTTGTATCAGATGCCTCTGTGCTTTATGGCGGATCAGAACTTGGCGATAATTGGGCAATCTACAACGGTGGCGCCCAGTATATTCCAAAAACGGATGGGAACCGAAATCGAGTCCATGAGCGATTATTTATCAATGTCTCACCAGATTTTCAGGAGGTATTGCCGACAATTCCGAACCCAAAATCACCGATGAAAGAGGAGCAAGGGGATCGGCTGTGGCGAGTAAAATTCAATGGTCAAAGTCCGGCAGAACTCCAAGATGCAAAGCGATTTCGTAACTATGGCTGTGAAAAAATCAGCATACGTTTCCATGAAGATTCATGGCGTGACGCTGGCGAAAGCTTTACTTTTCGTCTCGAAGCGGCGCCGAATCGCGGCGGAGATGAGGCATTGAAGAAGTTCGTATCAGATGTCAAATCTCTCGGCTGGCGAATAGGTCTTTATACAAATTATACTGACTATGCGCCTGTCAACAGCTATTGGAACGAGGATTGGGTCAATCGTCTGCCAAATGGTGATTGGCAAAGGGCATGGATGCGCTGTTATGCACCAAAACCCATGATAGCAGTTGAGATGGAAGCGAAGCTTGCCCCGCAGATAAATGCAAAATTCGGTGAAAACCATAGCTATTGTGACGTCCATACTGCTGTAAGCCCATTCTCAAGGGTGGATTATGATTACCGTGTTCCCGGTGCTGGCACGTTCCGCAGGACTTTCGAGTGCTTTGGACGATTGCTCTACAATGAAAAATTCGCTCATAAGGGACCTGTATATTCTGAAGGTAACAATCACTGGTGGTACGTAGGTCTTACTGATGGCAATTATGCGCAGATAATCAGTTCTGCACCGCCAAAAGAGCCTTTCATGGTTGACTTTGATCTGATGAAGATGCACCCGCTTAATATGGATGCGGGCATGGGCGCACCCGATATGTTTTTCAGAGGAACTCCATGGGACATTGATCAGTTTATAGCTACAACTTTGGCTTATGGGCATATTGGTTTCATGGACTGGAACGATGTGGCTGGCGCATTGAAGATTTACTACATGATTCAGCAGATACAAAAGCGATATACGCTTGAGCCTGTTAAAAAAATTGAATATGAGCGTGATGGGAAGATTATGACTACCTCACAGGCACTTGCTTGTGGAAATGAACCAGACACAAGCAGGGTACATGTAGTCTATGAAAATGGTACTAAGGTATGGGTAAATTCTTCTGATGATTCATGGATCGTAAAAACAGCAGGATATGAATTTGAGCTTCCAAAATGGGGTTACGTTGTGTCACGAAAAGAAGATGGATTCCTTGCATATTCTGCACTTATAACTGTTGATGGTGCAAATAAACAACGAGTAGATTGCTGTTTCGGTACTGATCAATACTACGCTGACAGTCGTGGAGGGTTTATATCTCTTGTAAAAATAGCACTTGATGGAAGTGCGGTATTGAAAAAGGATTATGGTAAATGGTGGGTTATACCAACGACCCAATGCAAGGAGTTTGCTTTCGATCCATCGCTTGTGGGTATGGACAATAAGTATGACATTGACGTGATAGCTTATTCTGAAGATGGATCCGTTGTTGACAAACCCAAAACACGCTGGGATCATGGGCTTTTTTATATTTTGATTGGAATACAACCTGCTTTTAAATATGAAATCCGTCAATCAGAATAAAAGGCATGGTTCACGATTAAACATATTTTTTAGTTGACATATACATAACCAATTGTTATACTTTTCTAGTAAATAATACAAGTTTTTCAGTTAGCAGCGTAGTAGAACATGCTTTAGCTTGTTTTAATAAGCGACTTTAAGAAACCGTTTTAAACTTTGGGAAATAGAACGCGGATAAATGCGGATCAGGCGGATTTGCGCGGATCGAAATAAATAAAGAAAATCCGCGAAAATCCGTTTAATCAGCGTCATCCGCGTTCTATTCCTATTTTGTAAATTTAATTGATAATTTAACAAGCTGAAGCATGTTCTACTTCCGTCATTTTTGCCCATAACTGAAAAACTCGTATAACTAACAGAAATAACAAGAAATAATTATTGAGGAGTAAAAAAAATGCCATTAATTGACCAACGAGAGTTACTTTTACCTGCATTAGAGGAACGCCGAGCGGTAGGGGCTTTTAATGCTAATAACATGGAAATGGTACAGGCATTTGTTTGGGCGGCTGAAGAGGCTTCCAAAGAATTAAACGAAAAAGTTGACCTGATTATCCAATTGAGTCCCGGCGCTAGTAAATACGCTGGTTGGGAACTAGGCTCTGGAATGGTTAAGATTGTAGCAGAAAATAGTGATATTCGTATCGCTTTGAATCTTGATCATGGCGTTAATGTCGGTGAGGTACAAAAAGCTCTGGATAATGGATTTACTGCTGTATTAATTGACGGTTCATCACTGCCATTAAAGGAAAATATTGCCCTGACACGTCAGGTAGTAAAAATGTGCCATTCGGTTGGCGTGCCTGTGGAAGCAGAATTAGGGAAAATCCCGAAGATTGAGGATTATTTAAAGCCTGATGAGATCGCACAACTAAGAAAAATGTCATCTGCGGATGCTGTCAAAATCATTCGAGAAAAAGCCAGCAAATCAGTAGAAGATTTAATGGCAAAACCAGATGACGTTGAGCATTTTGTTAATGAAACAGGCGTGGATTTCCTTGCGGCGGCATTTGGTTCCATACATGGTATCTGGGGCGATATGTGGCCAGTAAGAATAGACCGATTGATAGCTATTCAAGAACGTACCCGCCTGCCTTTAGTTTCACATGGCTCTTCTGGGATTCTAATGACGCCCAAAGATGCCGAAGAAAAAGGGATTAAGCTTGCCGAAGGTGAAGGAACACTGCTTGACGCCATTCAAACAGGTGGCGTTACAAAAGTGAATGTTGCGACTATCCTGTCAATCTCTTTCATTGAGGGATTTGTCATCGCTTATCAGAATAATCCAAGTGAAAAAGATTTCCGCAAGTTAGGTGATCCCGGTCGTCAAAGAGTCAAGGAAAAAACAAAAGAATATATCCGTCTATTCTCAGGTAAATAGTTATGATTCTCGAATCGTAAAACCAACGAGCTTTAGTCCCATCCCCTTTTTCAAGGGGACTCGCTTGGGACTGGGTATAAGATTCATGCGGTGTTCTAACCGCATATATAATTACTGTTGACTATAAACTATCTTTGTGAACAATACTTGTTGTAGACGATAACCAAGTCTACACTAGGGCTGGGATAGCCCGAAGTTACGCTCGTGGAGAGGGGAGTTCACAGATGTCGTCTGTTAGCCCTTCGTTGAAGCAAGAAGCCTACGAGTTTACTCGTAGGTAATTCACGTTCGGAAAAGCTATGGATTTCGATACTGTCGACGATTTAGTTGAGTGTCCCGACAATGATATGCTCGATGTTGGAACGGGTAACTTTTCAGTAGTGGCATGGATAAAATGTGCAAAATATGACCCCGGTGAGTGGCAAGCAGAGATTATCTATAAATTTGAGCTTGCCGCACCCAGACATGGTTACTTGCTTGCCGTTCGTGGAAGCCTTGACGCCGCCAATAAAAACAAACCTGTGTTTATAATTGGTTTGGGTGATGCAAGTGGTATTCACACTTTCGGCACAAGTCCAATCAATGACGATACGTGGCATCATCTTGTTTAGCGATAGAATCATTTAACCGACTTATGCTTGAATAACCTCATGTTCTCTGTACTGAATATCAGGTCGTAATCCTTTATTACTTGAGCAACTTCTGGATTACTATCATCCGTATGCCAGACAATCATGTAATCAATTATGCCTTGATATTCAAATTTCCAGTACCCCGGTTTGTATTGGAGTGGAAAATATGCATACTTCGGTTCATAGTTGCCGGCGTAATGACTCCCATTGCCAAAACAATAATAGCAAATATCATGAGTAAAAGGCGATAAATATTTGATAGTACCATGATTTGGCGCATAGAAAAAATCAGTAGATGGTATGATAGAGATCACAGAATTATCTTTGATTAAACCTACTCCTGCGGTAAATTCTTTCAGGTCTTTGTTCAGAAGATTATAATCGTAAGTAGTCAATCCAAGATGTGCTAAAGACATCACAATCATGACAGCCACCAAACCCACTTTAAGCCATTTTGGAAAACTAAATGCAAACCACGCCAAAAGCACAGGAAAAATAAATAAGTTCATCCTATCATTAAGCCACGCAGGCGGACCATAAGCCCATGGAATCTTAAAGAATAATACGGTTATTACAGCAGATAAAATTAGAAATCCAAAACGCTGATCAAGAAAAATTCTGTATATTATATGATTTCCTGCCTTCTCTTTTTTAAATATCGTCCAGAATTTGACGAACAAAGTCAAAAGAATACATAAACTTATAAATCCAATCAGAACCCAAGAAATAACGCGGTATCTATCATTAAAATAAACCAGCGACTTTACTGAATAAAAAAATTCCCATAACTCTTTGAGCGGTTTATAACTGGTTATTTTCTCCTCTGGATTAATCAATATACACAACAGAAAAGCGATACACGAAGGCACAAGACTTATAGCAGAGCGCAGAAATGCCCATAACCGTTCCTTAAATGGCTTTGGTTCGTTGTATGATAAAAGTGCAGACGTTAAAGTCAACAACGATATACTAAGTAGCGATAATGCAAATGAAAACAGGTGAGAAAAATATATTAACATCAACAATAAGTTGATGATCAAACCATGTTTCCAGTTTAACTGATTACGATATTTCCACCAATAACCCAACAAAAAGAAGTAAAGAGGGACACTGAGAGAAAAATTATAGAATCCAAGATGCAAAAGAAGGTTATAGCTATACAAAAATCCCAAAAATCCAAAGAACCAGAGTCGTTTATCCACTGAACTCATAAAGTAGAAGAAACTTAACGGAACAAGCAAGACACAGATAGATACGAACAACTTTTCAGCCACTAGCGGAGGCGCAACGTAAAGAGCTAAATAGAAAAAAATATGTGAAGTCCAGTTCGGGAATGGCTTTATGTTTAGGTCATAGACTTGACGATACTGAGTATAGTTTGGATTATTGAACTCTTTGAGTATGTAGGCGTTGTAGACGTGGTTTATGCCATCTTGAGTCGGTATAAACTTAAACGCCCAGATGGGTATAAGATGAAGCAGAAGCAATCCGATGATAATATATTTCGGTAATAATTCTTTACGCATATTTTTAAACCATGTCGTAAATTAAAACACGGAGACACGAAGAAAAAGAATGAGGGCGGAAGGATGATGGATGAAAAAGAAAAAACGAGTATTGCAGTTTCATCCTTCATCACTCATCCTTCATACTTCCTGTACGACCGCATCACTTTGTTTTTGCAGGTCAGCGGGATCAGTAACCCCTACGTTGAATTTATCTGGCAGAAGCCACATGGAGTAGTTTCTACTAGGATATATTTCTTTACCCATAACCATCTGATAAGGATTAACAACACTTGGAACCTTTATCCATGCCACCATACTGAAAGTCACCAGATTTAATTCCTCTTTATGAGGAACTTTGACGTTACCACCAGAAAATTCCAGAGCTTTCCCAATTTTACCATCAACCCATTTGGCGTTACCGCTGATCTCGCCGTCATTCCCGTTACCAGAAAGGTCTTTGACTACTTTACCGCTACCCTCCTCCATCGTCCAGATACCAAGAATATCCTTGGGGTTGATTGCCGCAAAGGTTGGCATAGCCAACACAAACATTATGATAAACACAATAGAAAATTTTACTATCTTCATCATTTCTGCATCTCCTTTGTTGGTGCAAAATCCTAATTACAATAATTTATATTCCAATTCTTGAGAGATATGATATAATAGAATCAGATACAAATCAAGATAATTTTATTGGAAAGGAGCGGATATGTCAGAAGTAAGATGGGAAAAACTCAGACCTCGTGAAATAGAGAAAAGAATCAATGAACTTCCAGTAGTTTACGTGCCTTTTGGAAGCCTTGAATGGCATGGCTATCATAATCCATTGGGGCTAGATACCTAGTGGTCTGCCATAATTTAATAGACAGCAATATAAAGCCTGATGGATAAAGCAAAATTCACACAAACACTCCATAAAAGTCTATTTGCTGTGTAGATGCCTTTTATCAAAGGCATTTAAGTCGTTTTCTTCAAATATTAGCAGGCCTCGAGGTAACTCTCTACTCTCATCTTCCTCATCAACATTGGCGAAGACTGCTAACCTGTTTTGGTAGTTTCAGGGCAAGTTTTATTTTAGCTTGCGTCAAAACTATCGCCTACTTTTAACATTAGAAAGGAGAAGGCAATTCTTCCCCATGCCTGATGAAGATTAAATAAATAATCGGGTAATAGCTAAGAATGGATTCCCGTTTTCACGGGAATGACATTTTGCATATGTTTGTCATTCCCGTGAAGCTTGTCCTCACGAAAGTGGGGAACGGGAATCCAGAAAACCCCGATAATTTTATTACCCGATTATTTATTTAACCTTCATAGGGCATGGGTATCCTTGCCGAAACGAGAGATGAATAAATGCGAATTGGATACACCTGTTGCAGTTGTTGACCTTGATATAATGGAAAAAAACATAAACGATATGGCAGATTTCGTTAAAAACGCAGGCGTCAAACTGCGACCCCATATCAAGACTCATAAAGTGTCTGAGATTGCATCTATGCAACTCAAAGCAGGCGCCAAAGGCATAACCTGCGCCAAGCTGGGCGAGGTTGAAGTGATGATTGACTCCATCGCAGTAGATGATATATTTATTGCCAATCAGATAGTTGGTGAGGAAAAAATCCAAAGGCTTTTGAAACTCTCTGAACAAGCAAAAATCAGCGTAGGCGTGGATAGTATTGAAGTTGCACAACCCATATCCGATTCCGCTTTTAAACGAGGAATAAAGATACCTGTAATTATCAAAATAGATACAGGATTACAAAGAACAGGCGTTCCTTATGGCAAACCAGCTGTTGAACTTGCGAAGAAGATGGTGAAAATGCACGGTTTGTTTTTTGCTGGAATATATACTCATGAGGGTCATGTTTATAATGTAACCGGGTTTGATGAAGTGCGACAAGTTGGGCTGGAATCGGGACAGATGATGATTGAAACTGCGGATATGATGCGAAAATCGGGCATTGATATTGAAATTATCAGCGTCGGCGCAACACCATCTGCAAAAATAACTTGTACCGTCAACGGTATAACAGAAAACAGACCGGGAACTTACGTTTTCAACGATTATTTCGAGATCAAACTCGGCGCTGCAAAAGAAGAAGATTGTGCCTTGACGATACTTGCCACAGTCATCAGCGTTCCAACTGATGATAGGGCAGTGATTGATGCAGGAACGAAATCGCTAACCTCAGACAAGGCTCAAGCTTTTGGTGTATATGGTCTAGTAAAAGGTATGCCTGACGTCAAACTCATTCGGGCTTATGAGGAACACGGTGTTTTGAAAATTGACCCTTCAAAAGTGAAACTCAAAGTCGGGGATAAACTCGAAGTCATACCTAACCACGTATGCCCTGCGGTCAATCTATTTGATGAACTCGTAATAGTAAGAAATGATTGTATAGAAACGACATGGAAAGTATCGGCTAGAGGAAAATTGAGATAAATCTTTTTAGCCACGAATTTACACAGAAAAAGATATTTGATGTTAGCGATAAACCAATATCTAATATCTTATTTCCGTGTATATCCGTGTTTCATTCGTGGCTAATACTATTTCATCATAACCATTTTGCGAGTGGCAACAAAATTGCCTGCTTTGATGGTATAGAAGTAAATACCACTACCCACAAATTCACCAGCTTCGTTCTTACCATCCCAATATGCCGATTTATCTCTCTCTGTATAACTACCGGCTGACTTATGTCCCAAATCCAAACTGCGAACCAACTGTCCGCTTGAGGCGTATATCATGATCTCAACATTGGTGTCATTCGATAACGCAAAGGGAATCCATGTCTCCGGGTTAAACGGATTGGGATAATTCTGAGCTAATCTTGTAGTCTTTGGAACCAATGGCTCGAACGATAAGTTAGCCAACGGAGCTGCCATAACGGCTAAAGGAACACCAAGGGAATTTTCGATCGCTCCCATATCCGCGTTTGAACCAGATGGGTTTGGTCGAATCCCTCCAAGCAGGTCTTTTGTAGGCGCACCGCTATTTGTTCCTGCGCCAATACATGGACTGCTATTCAGTAAACTATAATCCTCTGTGACGTAATTACGTAATTTCGGATCCACATTAATGTTACCAACACCCAAAATTATAGTACCATTACCATTGGTAATTATCGTAATGGGATCAACATCGGAATATGATATCGTAGCTGTATTAGCGGCGCCGGTTCCCTTAAAGTATATACCGTTAGGTACGCCATCAGGTACCTTCGTCCATATTATTGTATTAATAATGGTTGGCGACCCGTTAGCTGAACAGCTTATCCCTTCGCTGCCTGTGATGCCTGACAAATTATCCGTGATGGTACAGTTCAGTATTATTGGTGCAGAATTCATATAGCATTGAATCCCACCACCTTCCTCTGTTGCAGTATTTTTTGCAATTTGGTTATTATTTATCCTTGGCGAAGAACTCTGACAGTTAATACCAGCACCATACACAGCGCTATTGTATTTGATCCAATTGGCATCTATTAAACCTATTGAACCTGTTAAAGGAGCACCGTTATAAAATATTCCGCCGCCATACTCAGCCGAATTATACGTAATCTTGTTATAGCTTATCCCTGGTTTTGACGTCGTATCAGTTGACATTCCACCACCATTTTTTACTGCTGAATTATTCGATACATCGCTATAATTTATGGTGGGATAAGAAGTTGAACGGCATGCTATCCCGCCACCATCAATGGTTGCTTTATTGTATCTAATAACACAATGGAATATATGTGGTATTGACACGTTGGTGCAAAGAATACCACCACCATAATCAGCGTTACCGTTTTGAATCGTGAATCCCTGCACAACAGATTGTGCTGTTTCTTTACTGTGAAAATAAAACCCACGAGTATTAGGAGTATTTTCACAATCAATGATACACTTTTCAGGATCTACCCTTGCGTCGTTGTTTGATTTGACGGTGATAATTTTGCCCTTAAAATCAAGGTTAGTATTGCCAACTCCCTTATATGTTCCATCACCCACCAACACTGTATCTCCGTTGATTGCAACGTCTATACCCTTCTGAATAGTGAGGTATGGCTTTCCGGAAGTTCCATCGTTACCGTCATTGCCGGTAGTTGCAACGTATATTGTTCTGATGACGGGGGGGATAACTGTTATAGTCACTGTCGCTTCATTGCTGTATAACAACACGTCATAAGCTTTATAGGTGAAGCTATCTGGACCGACATAACCCACAACGGGGGTGTATGTGAATGAGCCAGTGGTACTAAATGCAGTTAATGTACCGTGTGCGGGATTGATTACCTTTACTGCTGTCAACGTGTCGCTATTCGGGTCTGTGTCATTAGCTAACACGCCCGGTGCTGGCACTGACAGCATAGCGTTCATATTCACATTGTAGCTATCGTTGACTGCTACTGGTGCGCCGTTGACTTTTATGGTAACTGTCACTACGTTACTGTCTAACAGACCATCATTGGCTTTATAGGTAAAGCTGTCTATACCAACATAACCCACAACGGGGGTGTATGTGAATGAGCCATTAGTGTTCAGGGTCAATGTTCCAGCGGGAACACTTACCAACACCGCAGTCAACAGGTCGAGATTCGGGTCTGTGTCATTAGTTAGCACTCCACGGGTAGGTACTGTCAGCGTGGTGTTCATATTCACACGGTAGCTATCAGCGACTGCGACTGGTGGTCCATTAACTTTTATGGTAACAGTCACTACAGTGCTGTCTAACAGACCATCATTGGCTTTATATGTGAAATTGTCCAAACCCACATAGCCGGCAACAGGGGTGTAGGTGAATGAACCATCGGCGTTCAGTATAAATGTACCTATATGGCGAACGGGTGGGGTAACCAATACCGCTGTCAACAGGTCGCCGACATTCGGGTCTGTGTCATTAGTTAGCACTCCACGTACTGGTACTGTCAGCGTAGTGTTCATATTGAACCGGTAGCTATTATTGACAGCTACTGGTGGTCCGTTGACTTTTATGGTAACAGTCACTATGTTGCTGTATAACAACCCATCATAAGCCTTATATGTGAAGCTGTCCAAACCTACATAGCCGGCAACTGGGGTGTATGTGAATGAACCATTGGAGCTGAGTACCAATGTACCACGAAGGGGATTGGTGGTGGTAACCAATACTGCTGTCAATGGCTCGCCTTCCGGGTCAGTGTCATTATCTAACACACCCGGCGCAGGTACTGTCAGCACGGTGTTCTTATTGAACCGGTAGCCATCTAGGACTGCTATTGGCGCTCCATTAACTTTTATGTTCACTGTCGCTTCATTGCTGTATAACAACCCGTCATAAGCTTTATAGGTGAAGCTATCTGGACCTACATAGTTGAGGGCAGGGACGTATGTGAATGCGCCATTGGCGTACTGGGTCACAGTTCCATGAAGGGGACTGATTACCTTTATTGCTGTCAACGTGTCGCTATTGGGGTCTGTGTCATTAGCTAACACTCCCGGTAGTGGTATTGTCAACGAGATGTTCTTATTCGCCATGTAAATACCATCATTGACAGCTAGTGGTGGTCCGTTGACTTTTATGGTAACAGTCGCGATGTTACTGTCTAACAGACCATCATTGGCTTTATAGGTTAAGACGTCTAAACCTACATAGTTGAGTGCTGGGGTGTAGATGAATGAACCATTGGCGTTCAGAGTCACTGCTCCATGAGCAGGATCGCTTATCTTTAGTGCTGTCAACAGGTCAAGATTCGGGTCTGTGTCATTAGTTAGCACTCCACGTACGGGTATTGTCAGAGTGGTGTTTATATTCACACGGTAGATATCAGCAACTGCTACTGGTGGTCCATTAACTTTTATGGTAACAGTCACTACAGTGCTGTCTAACAGACCATCATTGGCTTTATATGTGAAGCTGTCTGTTCCTACATAGCCGACAACAGGGGTGTAGGTGAATGAACCATCGGCATTCAGTATAAATGTACCAGTATGACGAACGGGGGCGATAACCAATACTGCTGTAAACGGGTCGCTATTCGGGTCACGGTCATTTGTTAACACACCCCGTGCGGGCACTATCAGCGTGGTGCCATTATTCACACGGTAGCTATCATTGACAGCTACTGGTGGTCCGTTGACTTTTATGGTAACAGTCACTATGTTGCTGTATAACAACCCGTCATAAGCTTTATATGTGAAGCTGTCCAAACCCACATAGCCTGCAACAGGGGTGTATGTGAATGAGCCATCGGGGTTCAGTACCAATGTACCACGAAGTGGATTGGGGGGAGTAACCAATACTGCTGTCAACGTGTCGCCATTCGGGTCAGTGTCATTACCTAACACACCCACACCAGGCGACGGTACTATCAGCACGGTGTTCATATTGAACCGGTAGCCATCTAGGACTGCTACTGGTGCTCCATTAACTTTTATGCCCACTGTTGCTGGAAGGCTGTCGGACAGTCCATTGTTAACTTTGTATGTGAAGCTATCCAAACCTACGTAGTTGACAGTAGGTGAGTATGTGAATGAGCCATTAGAACTAAATGCGGTTAATGTACCATGAATGGGATTAGTTACCCTTATTGCTGTCAATGGGTTGCCATACGTATCAGTGTCATTACCTAACACTCCCGGCACCGATACTATCAGCGGGGCGTTCTTATTCCCACGGTAATTGTCGTCGACTGCTATTGGCTTAGGGGTCACGATTAAAAGCACTGTTGCTACATTGCTGTCTAACAGACCATCATTGGCTTTATAGGTGAAGCTGTCATTGCCAGCATAGGCGGCGGTAGGCGTATATGTGAATGAGCCATTGGAGTTTAACATCACTACTCCATTTGCAGGATCGGTCACCTTTATTGCTGTCAATGGATCGCCATCAGGGTCGCTGTCGTTACCTAATACACCAGGTCCTGGTAATGTAATTGAACCGTTTACAGATACAATATAACCACCAACGCCATCATTCATAATGTAACTGCCGTCGTTGACTGCTATTGGTGCGCGATTAACTGGATTCACCGTTATAGTCACAGTCACTACGTTGCTGTATAACAACCCGTCATAAGCTTTATAGGTGAAGCTGTCTAGACCTACATAGTTGAGGGCAGGGGTGTATGTGAATGAACCATTAGAGTTGAGTACCAATGTACCTCGTAAAGGATTGGGAGGGGTAACCAACACTGCGGACAATGAATCGCCATCCGGGTCAGTGTCATTAATTAACACACCCGGTATCGGTACTGTCAGCACGGTGTTCTTATTCACATTGTAGCTGTTGTTGACTGCTACTGGTGCGCGATTAACTCCAATTCCTGCGCTTATGTCGAAGAAATAGTCGCCACTGCCACTGTAAGAATAGACTTTTACCTTATAGTGTCCTGTGACGGTTGGCATAATACCAATGGTTTCTTGCCTCTTAACAGCTGTAGAACTACCCACTACTGTTCCACTTGGGTTTAAAACCTGTAAATCAAAATCACGACCTGGCCAATCAGTCATGACCAGCGTAACCGCTATTGGGTAGGTGATATTTGTGATATTATACTCAAATAAATCGAAATCACCAGATCCAGTTAAACTGGCTGACTGATACACATGACTTGGCACAGTTGGTTTGCTTGTCGTTACGCTTATGGTTTTGTATCCATCTAATCTACCTGATCCGTAATCTATATCCAGACCAGAAGGTCCCCAGTCTTGCGCTGTACTCATTATCCTTGACTTAACCAGAGCAGGCGTAAAAGTGGGATTACGTTGCAGAATAAGCGCAGAGATTCCTGCGACAAAAGGAGATGCCATACTGGTTCCACTCATTTGCACATATCCTGTTGTAGTGCCATATTGTGCCGCCATGATGTTGACTCCTGGGGCACTTACGTCAGGTTTTATTCTGCCATCAGCTGTAGGTCCACGGCTGGAGTAGCGGTCGCTGGGGGGTCCATAGCCAGCCAGATAGAACCCATTTTTTCCTAAGTCTGACATAGCACCTACTGTTACAGGTTTTGCTGCCGCAGCGGGAGAACCTATGGTATATGTAGCAGGACCATCATTCCCAGCCGCAAGCACTACAACAATACCTGCATCCATGGCGTTATTACAGGCAACACACACGCTGTCAGTGCCATCAGAGCTTCCACCTGACCCAAGACTGAGATTCATAACCTTAATAGGATAAAGGAAAGCATTTTTATTCGTAACACACCAATCAATAGCAGCGATAACATCACTATTCAAACCACTACCACCGCTATTCAAAACTTTGACTCCAACCAGAGAAGCGCCCGGTGCAACACCTTTGTAAATGGGATTACCATGCCCGGCTCCAGCGGCAATACTGGAAACATGCGTACCATGCCCATGATCGTCATAAGGTGTTGTTAAACCATTGACATAATCCTTCCATCCTATTATCTTTCCCCCATCCAGGTCTGCATGACCCGGGTCAATACCTGTATCAATGACCGCAATTGCCATTCCGGCTCCGGTTAATCCGTAATCAGTAGCTATAGCATCAGCTCCAAACCAATATGTAGATGTGTCCAAAAAAGCTTGGACACGATTATCATACTCAATCGCTTCTACTTTGGGGTCGTTTTTTAGAGCTTCAATTTGTTCCTTAGTTAAGTCGGCAGCCATACCCGGTATGATATTATATTGGTATTTCGTTGTAAATTTACCAATCTCTTGCTCAAGTTGGGCATAGCCAGCGATTTGTAAGCGATTACTGAATCTTACTATAACTGGAATTAGATCGCTTGGTCCAGAACCAAATAAAGCATCATCAAGCTTAATAGGTTTTGGGATAGGAGCATTATCATTCGCTGCATCTTCTGGTATTCCATATATGATCTCTTTACCTAACAAGTTGCTACTAGAAAAAGCCATAATGAATGTTAGGATGAAAAGAGAAGCCAATAACTTTTTACCAAGACCCCAATTTTTAGTTTTCATATTCCTTTTCCTTTCTCACCATCGGCAAGAATTAAAACTAACAAATTTCGCTACCCAATTCTGTGAACTCGAAACACATAGATTTTACGAAATATCCTATATCAAGCAACACAAAAAACGCCTTTCATAAATTCACCTTCTAGATACGACTTTTTCAGTTAGCTGAGGAAGAATCATAATTCATGAAAAAACACGGAGACACAGAGTCACGGAGAAAAAAGATGAAGGCGGAAGGATGATGGATGAAAAAGAAGAAACGAGTATTACAATTTCATCCTTCATACTTTCTTATTTCTCTCCGTGCCTCTGTGTCTCCGTGTTTAATTTCTTTCTTATTTCTATAAGTGAAAAACTCGTAAAAAGAATGGGAACTGCATGATCTAATTATTGGTGCAACTGCCCGTTATTACCGATCAAAACTCATTACAAAAGATGGTATTTTGCGTAATTCTTTGGAAATTGAAATAAAAAAGATAGGCTGGGTCAAACCCAGCCTACTATTTTCTGATTTATATTTTTCTTCCGCCGACACCTTTTCGACCGGAGATGTCCTGTTGAGGAACTTCTTTTGGTCTCAAGTCACGGGTGGCTTTTCCTGCACGCCACATTTCAGAGTTATGAATCTCTGCGAGTTCTTTCGACAAATCTTCCTGATAGGTTGGCTTGCTTCCTGTTGCGAGAACACGGGCAGTCTCGACGCCTGATTTGACTTTTGCATAAAGATCGTTGAATACGGGCAGAACCGCTTCTTTGAACTTTGGTTTCCAATCGAGTGCGCCCCGCTGTGCTGTTGCAGAACAGTTGGCATACATCCAGTCCATACCATTTTCGCCAACAAGACGAATCAAGCTTTCGGTCAATTCCTCTACGGTTTCGTTAAAGGCTTCGCTTGGTGAATGACCATTCTTGCGGAGAACTTCGTATTGGGCTTCCATCATTCCAGCCAATGCACCCATAAGGACTCCACGTTCACCGGTCAAGTCACTGTATACTTCACCCTCAAATGTCGTTGGGAAGAGATAACCAGAGCCGACAGCAATTCCCAGAGCCATACAGCGATCTTTTGCTCTTCCTGTGTAATCTTGGAAAACAGCAAAACTGGAGTTAATACCTGCGCCTGAAAGGAAGTTACGTCTCACAGAAGTGCCTGAGCCTTTTGGCGCTACCAAGAGAACATCAACGAAATCGGGCGGAATTACTTCTGTCTGCTCTTTATAAACGATTGAGAATCCGTGTGAGAAGTAAAGTGCATCACCTTTATTAAGCTTTGCTTTGATAGCGGGCCAAATAGCTTTCTGAGCGGCATCAGAAACGAGCATTTGAACGATCGTTCCCTTTTCCGCCGCTTCTTCCATATCAAACAAATCTTTTCCGGGTTCCCAACCATCTTCTACTGCTCTGTCCCAGTCCTTGGGGAACTTTTTGGACTGACCAACGATTACGTTGAATCCGTTATCCTTCATGTTCAATCCTTGTGCAGGACCTTGAACACCGTATCCGATAACAGCGATAGTTTCATTTTTGAGTATTGCTCGTGCCTTATCCATAGGGAATTCTTCACGAGTTATAACCTCTTCTTTAATCCCTCCGAAATCAATAAGAGCCATTACGTTTCCTCCTTGTTAAGAACAAAGTAAGATGGGCAATGCCCGTCCTACAAAAAACGAATCGTATTAACGGTCTATGTGTGACGAAAAATATAATTTCCTATGCAATGAAAAATTAAAAGACTGAAAGATTAAAATCTTAGAATCTTGAAATCTTAGAATCCACTTACCGTCCTCTGGATATAGCAACCCTTCCAGAACGGGATATTTCCCTGATACCATAAGGACGCAACATATCAATCAATGCGTTGATTTTGTCTTCGTCACCAGTAACTGATATAATCAGTGATTCAAGGCTGACATCCACGATAGATGAGCGGAATATACTGGCAAGCTGGATTATCTCTGATCTGACCTTTTGCGGTGCAGAGACTTTAATCAAAGCTAATTCCCTCTCAACGTGTTCTTCCGATGTTAGATCGGTGACTTTGATAACATCTATAAGTTTGTTTAATTGTTTAGTGATTTGCTCAAGAATACGGTCATCGCCTCTGGCAACGATGGTCATTCTGGATATTGTGGGGTCTTCTGTTTCGCCAACGTTAAGACTATCAATATTATAGCCTCTACCGCTGAACAGACCAGCCACACGAGCAAGCACACCGAATTTATTTTCAACCAGAACAGAAATTGTATGCCTCATATCAAAATTAGAAGATTAGAAGATAAAAAAGATTGGAAGATTGGAAGATTGGAAGATTAGAAGATTGGAATCTTGAAATCTTGGAATCTTGGAATCTTAGAATCTTAGAATCTTAGAATCTCAAATCCTCCCTACGCCATTCCCTGAGTTATACCCAACATCTCATCCAGAGAAGCGCCGGCTGGAACCATTGGGAACACATTTTCATCTCTATCTACCATAAAGTTTATGAACACAGGTCCGGGTGTTTCAATGGCTTTTACTATCGCTGGTCTCACTTCCTCCGGTTTTTCAACTAGAATACCCGAAGCGCCAAAAGCTTCTGCAATCTTCACAAAGTCAGGGTCTCTTTCGAGATCAGTACCAGAGCGACGTCCATTGAAGAACAAATCCTGCCATTGACGTACCATACCAAGGTGCATGTTATTGAGTATCGCTACTTTGACAGGCAGTTTATAAGCCACAGCCGTAGTAAGCTCCTGAATATTCATCTGGATACTGCCATCGCCTGCAATGTCAAACACAATTCTATCGGGACAGCCAACCTGCGCACCTATTGCCGCAGGAAACCCATATCCCATTGTTCCAAGCCCGCCTGATGAAAGGAATGTTCGGGGTTTAGTATATTTGTAGAACTGAGCCGCCCACATTTGATTCTGACCTACTTCGGTAGTGATTATTGCGTCACCTTTCGTTACCTCGTATATCTGCTCTACAACGTATTGAGGTTTGATTAGATTGCTCTCTCGATCATAAGTGAGTGGAAACATCTGTTTCCACTCAAATATCTGTTTTAGCCATTCTTCAGTATCTGGCTTCTCGATCAATTTATTTAGTTCCTCAAGCACACGTTTGCAGTCACCAACGATAGGAATATCAACTACAATATTTTTGCTAATGGCAGTAGGATCAATATCTATGTGGATAATTTTAGATTCAGGAGCAAATTTATCAATTCTGCCTGTGATTCTGTCATCAAAACGGGCTCCTATGGCTATCAATACATCACAATTAACTATAGCTTTGTTTGCATAAGCTGTGCCGTGCATTCCCAGCATATCAAGTGAAAGCTCGTGAGTTTGCGGGAATCCACCCATACCAAGAAGTGTTGTTGTAACGGGAATTCGAGCCTTAACAGCCAGTTCAAATAGTTCCTGATATGCGCCTGATAATATGACTCCGCCACCAGCATAGATTACCGGTCGTTTTGCGTTATTAATCAACTCAGCGGCTCTGGCGATCTGCTTTGGATGACCTTCGTAATTGGGTTTATAACTCCTGATGTTGACATCTTCTGGATAGATGAAATCGGTCTCTTTTTGCTGTGCATCTTTAGCAATATCAACCAATACCGGACCGGGTCTCCCGGTTCTGGCGATGTAAAAGGCTTCCTTGATAGTTTTTGCTAACTCCTCGACATTCTTAACGAGGAAATTGTGTTTTGTTATAGGACGAGTAATACCCATTACATCTGCTTCCTGAAAGGCATCATTTCCTATAAGATGAGAAAAAACTTGACCTGTAATAGCAACTATTGGAACAGAATCCATGTGTGCAGTTGCTATACCAGTCACCAGATTGGTTGCACCGGGTCCTGATGTAGCAAGACAAACTCCGACTTTTCCAGTTGCACGGGCATAGCCATCCGCCGCATGCGCTGCCGCTTGCTCATGACAGGTCAGATAGTATTTTATTACATGCTCATCATATAGTGCATCGAATATATCTAAGACTGATCCGCCAGAGATGCCGAATATTGCCTCCACTCCCTCTTTCTTGAGACTTTCAAGGAGTATTTTTGCACCTCTCATTTTCATCTTTCATCCCTCATCATTTACCATTAGGATTGTGAATTTAATAACTTCCGTGTTTAATACTTGAGTGTTGGGTTTCGTTCCTCAACCCAACCTACTTTTTATCTATCTAAAGGGGAAAGTTATTTAATCATGAATCCTTAACTTACGATAGCACCAGTATTTGCTGATTTTACCAGTTTTCCATATCTGGCAAGATAACCGGTCTTGATTTTTGGTTCGGGTGCTATCCATTTGCTTAATCTATCTTTTATCTCCTCCTCAGAGAGCAGAAGGTCTATTTTCCTGTTGGGTATATCTATATTTATCATGTCGCCATTTTTTACGATTCCTATTGTTCCGCCTTCCATAGCTTCAGGAGAAACGTGACCGATACATGGTCCTCTAGTTCCGCCGGAGAATCTGCCATCAGTGATTAGGGCAACACTGTCAGATAGACCCTTGCCGACTATTGCGGATGTTGGTAGTAACATTTCTCTCATACCCGGTCCGCCTTTTGGTCCTTCGTAGCGTATGACAACAACGTTTCCGGGTTTGACTTCATCATTAAGGATGGCTTTCATAGCGATCTCTTCGCCTTCAAATACTTTTGCAGTTCCAGTGAACTTCATCATCTCAGGCTTTACTGCGCCCTGTTTGACAACTGAGCCTTCGGGAGCAAGCGACCCTCTCAGGATAGCGATTCCACCCTGTTTGCTATAAGCAGTATCAAAATTTCGGATCACGTCAGGGTCTTCCACAAGTCCAGCGTTGGCAATCTGTTTTATAGTCTTTCCGCTTACTGTCATTGTGTCGTTAAGACTGTCTTTCAAGATGCTCATGACAGCGGGTATCCCGCCCGCGTATTCGAGGTCTTCCATGAGATGATCTCCGCCGGGTTCTAGCTTTGTGAGATGTGGCGTTTCCTTACTAATGGCGTCAAAAGTCTCCAGAGTAAACTCAATACCTGCTTCGTGGGCTATGGCTGGTATATGAAGAACAGTATTTGTTGATCCGCCTAGTGCCATATCCATTCTGATTGCGTTTTCTATTGCGGATTTAGTCATAATCTGTCTGGAATTGATATTTTGCTCAACCAGTTCGACAACACGCACTCCGCTTTCGTAGCCGATCCTCTGTTTTTTTGCCATTCCAGCAATTGCTGTGGCGCATCCTATCAGAGACATTCCCATAGCCTCTGTCACACAAGCCATAGTATTAGCGGTATAAAGTCCCTGACATGACCCCTGCCCCGGACATGCGCACATCTCAAGTCCTTCGAGTTCGGCGTCATTGATCTTACCTGCGCTATATAGTCCGACAGCTTCAAATGTATCTCTTACAAGCGACCTGCGCTTCATCTTATACATACCAGAGTGCATTGGACCAGCAGTGACGACTATACAGGGCATATCCAATCTTGCCGCCGCCATCAACATACCGGGAGTTATCTTGTCACAGTTTGTTAGAAGCACCAGACCATCAAGGGCATGGGCTAGAGTGACAGACTCAATCATGTCTGCGATAAGTTCACGGGATGCAAGTGAATAGTGCATACCCTTATGTCCCATAGCGATTCCATCACATATACCCGGAACACTAAATATAAAGGATGTGCCTCCGCCGGCATTTATTCCTTTCTCTATTGATCGTTCTAGTTCTCTCATGCCAATGTGACCGGGGATCAGTTCCGTAAAGCTTGATACCAGACCGATGAACGGTTTGTCCAATTGACTTTTCGATAGCCCGGTAGCGTACAATAAAGCACGATGTGGCGCTCTTTCATATCCTTTTTTTACCGTATCACTTCTAATTTGAAACACCTCCCATTTGAGAATTTAAAGATTAATATTAAACAACGTAATCTTAGAATCTTGAAATCAGCTTGTAACGATAACAAAAAGCCCTTTTCTCTCCGAAAGAGATGAAAAGGGCTTACACTTTTGATGGTATCACTGAAATTTATTCAGACAATTAATACAATGGCATAACAAAGCGATACCTGAAAACTCTTCGAGATCAAATATATTTTGACAAACATCATAATTGCTTGAATTTTGTAAATTTAGAGACATTATAACACAGACATAAGATAAAAGTCAAGTATCTGTTTTTCATTTTTGTAATTCGGAAAGGTATTCTACACCAAACACCATGTTTTCTATCATGTTTTCAAAAAAGTCAAAATACGATCAAAATATAACAATGAAAATAAAACTATTGAACAATATAACCTACATTGAGCAGATGTTCATAAGAGAAAATTTAATATTATCATAAACCCGCATGAATCATTGTTTTATGGGATTTCTTTTGATGTATCTTTTTATCCGACAGTCAGAAAGTGGCAAAGCGCCGATTGAAGCAATCATGCCAGAAGTGGTAAGAATGCCGTTGTATCGTTTGATAAATGACCCGTTGGGAACAGTTTGGGGGGTGGAGAATGTCAAGAAAAATGTCAAGATGGCAGATTTTAAGTCACATGAATGCCTTGCTGTATAGCTATTATACCATTGTCTATGCTACGCTCTGGAAAAATCATCATTTGATAGCTAAAAAATCTAATTGACAAAGTAATATTAATTCTACAAGTACTCGGATAGGCTTTAAGTACGCAATATCCTATCCTGAATTACCTTGATTATTTGAGTCAAGATAAAAAAGACTACTGCAATCAGGATAACTGTGGCACCTGTGGCTGAATCCAGATAGTAGGACGTAATTAACCCGGAAACACCGGATAATATTGCAATGACAATGGAATACCAGAACATCCCAATTATACTTCGGGCAAGGTTTCGACCGGCAGTTGCGGGAACAATCAGCATAGCAGTTACTAGCAATATACCTATCGCCCTGATACTGAATGTAATCGTGAGCGCTAACAGGATAGCAAAAACGTATTCATAATCAGTAACAGGTACTCCACTCACCTTTGCTAGACGATCGTTTATCCCCATAAAGATCAGCTTATTGTAACTGTAAAGTAGAAAAATGACTATCAGAACAAGGAATCCCAGAAACCACAATATCTCAGGATCGCTGATAGCCAATATATCACCATAAAGGAATGAATTCAGGTTTCGGGTCAATCCCTTTTTTGCGCTTATGATTGCTATACCAAGAGCAACAGAGGCAGAAAAAAATACTCCAATTATGGAGTCCATTGACAGTTCTGTCATACGTTTCATCTTCGTTATACTGATACCAACAAATACACCGAATACGATCATTGATATATAAGGGTTAAAACTAAAAAGCACCCCTAAAGCGATCCCGGTAAAGGCTGAATGGCTTATGGCGTCAGAAAAGAAAGCCATGCGAAAATTAATCATAAGGGTTCCCATAGCAGAGCATATAGGTGATATGATTAGTATAGCCAGAAACGCCCTTTTCATGAATGTTGGCTCAAGCCACGTAAAGGGAAAAATAACATTCATAGTATTATATAGTATATCAAGGCTCATTTTTTATTATCCCTTTTATGTTCATATAGACCTTTATTTATTCCATAGATACTCATTAAGTTTTCGGGTGTTAGTACCTCCACTGTCCTTCCCTCACACCGAACTGTCTTATTTAAGCAGATAACTTGATTCGCATGATTTGTAACTACCGAAAGGTCATGGCTTATCAAGACTAAAGTAAACCTTTGCTCTTTTTGCAGGCTGAATAGAAGCTCAGAGAACAACTCTTCACCAGCGGCGTCTACTCCCGCCACAGGCTCATCCAGAAGGACAATGTCGGGTTCCTCCTGCAATGCCATTGCCAAAATAACTCTCTGCATTTCTCCGCCCGATAGCTTCCCTAATGGGCGTTTGAGCAGATGAGATGCCCCAACACGATTAAGACTTGATATTATCTTCTCTTTGTATTTTTTATTATGCCCAAGCCATAATGGAAGTCTTTGGTTAGCTAGTGATAAGAAATTATGAACGGTAATAGGAGTTCCTCTGTCCATATCCAATCGCTGTGGAACGTAACCAATACTAGGCTTCCCATTTCCGTGGCTACATTCCTTACAAAAGTTTATGGTACCAGTATAAGGCAAAATACCCATTATGGCGAGAAACAATGTCGTCTTTCCTGCGCCATTAGGACCGATTATCGCTGTAGTCTCATTACATAGTATTGACGCATTAACGTCGTGTAGTATTTGTATACCATTTAGACGAACGGAAAGGTTTTTGATCTCTATTGAAATGTGCTTACATTCACTCATTATTTCCCACCACCAAGAGCTTTTTTGAGAACATCAAGATTTTTGCGCATAGCTCTTTCATAAGCATCGGGCTTGGCGTCTCCGGTATGACATGGATCAAGCTGATATACGGATATGCCAGCTTCTTTTGCTAACACATTAGCGATCTTTTCGGAATACTGTGGCTCAGAAAAGATTGCAGGTACTCCAGATTCTTTCACTTTCTTGACTATATTTGCCATTTCACCTGCCGAAGGTTCTTGCCCGGGAATAACCTCGATAACGTCAACGACCTCTAACCCAAAATCCCTTGCGAAGTAGTCAAATGCGTCATGAAAAGTAACGATCTTGCGGTTTTTGAATGTCTTTGAAGCTTTTGTCAGATCATTAGCAATTGCCTGAAGTTTTGAGATATATTTATCCGCATTGGATTTATAAAGCCCGGCGTTTGCCGGATCAGCAGTTGACAAAACCTTTTGTATATTTCTCACCTGCATTATGGCTGACTTAGGACTTGCCCATATATGCGGGTTATATTTACCATGATGCTCTTCTTTGTGATTTTCTTCTGCTCCACGAGTGACTATCGGTTTTATACCTTCGGAAGTATCAATCACCTTTAGCTTTGGGTTAGCCTCGTTTACTGCTTTACCAAGAAACTCCTCGACTTCCAATCCATTGATTATAAAAAGATCAGCTTTTGCCAATCGTTTCATATCGCCCGGTGTAAGAGCATAATCATGAGGACCAATATTTGGTGGAAGCAGACAATCAAGAGTCACATTTTTGCTATTGGCGACAACGTTCTGAGCAAATACGTATATTGGATGGAATGAACACAGCGCATTAATATGCTTATTTTGATCTACTGCAAATGTGCAGTTGACAACTACCAAAGAAATAAGACATATCGCAAGTATTAGAGGTAAAACTTTCCTAAACATACCATTTTTCTCCTGTATTTGTAATCCCATTCATCTCAATTTGGATTCTAAATCTTTTAGCTTTGCTCTTGAGTTTTTATCTTTTGTGTCGTATTTGACAACTTCTGTAAGTACATCCCTTGCTTTTTTCACTTCTCCCATTCTTTCGTAGCAAGTCGCAAGAATTTTTAGACCGGATGTATAAAAGTTTATTTCTTGGGTTTCAGAACCATCAGTTATTGGTCCTAATGATCTTAATTGTTCAAGAGGCTTAATCGCTTGCTGACACTTTCCCTCTAATCCCAATAATAAACCAAGACTGTGAAGTGCCTTTCTGTTACTTGGGTCTATTTCAATAACCTTGCTATATTGCGTTATTGCACTCTCATGATCCTCTATCTGATTATAACAATATGCAAGCCAATTGCCTGCTTCAATATTATTTTTATTGAAAAACAGTGATTTCTTATATTGTTTAATAGCTTCCTTATACATATCATAGCCCAAGTAAGATGACCCGGCGATGCTAAGTTGACTTGAAGTATAATGGCTGATTAGTATGAGACAAAGAGGGATAAAAATAATACTAAAAAGCCATTTATAAAGAGTTTTGGGTTTATGTTCATTTTCATGATCGTGTTCGTGATCATGATCACAATGGTCATGATTTTCTTCCATTTGGAATTCTCCTTTTTTATGCGGTTATTATGAAGAAAATGCCAACAACTATGAGTATGTTTCCAGCTACTAATCGTATATAGGACTCAAACTTTGCAATTCTAGGTGTTAAATATTTAACAAGGCTTGTTGACATTCCGATTAGAATCGTAGGAAGGCTTTGTCCCAAAGCAAAAACTATACAAACAAGCACCGCATAGACGAAAGACCCACTCATGAATGCGGTACTCGCTATGATTAGAAGCAATGGCGCACAACAAGGGCAAGTTGGCATTTCAATTAATGCGAGTGCCATACCAAAGAAAAACGCACCCAAAAAGCCTTTTCTTTTAAATCTATCCACTACGTGAACGTGGAATTGGTGTGACTTAATCATAATTAGACCAGACATAAATATGCCTGCAATTACCAATAAAATCCCAAGTATAAGAAAAATGTATTGGCGTGCATATATAAGTTTTGACGTTAGATTTCCCATCAAACCAAGAAATATGCCAAACACAGTATAACTCACAACTAAACCCAAAACAAAAAACCAAACTAAAAAATGGGCTTTTCTTTTTGAATCTGATGAACTGGCAATATAACCAAATACTATTGGTATCCTTATTAGCGAGCAGGAGCTTAAAGAAGCAAATGCTCCCGCACAAAACACTAGAAATATGGCAAGGAATGGTGAATTAGTAAGAGAATTCTGTATATCAGAAAACATTGATACACCTCCATTTTGCTTTATAATCGGCAAAGTTAAATTAATGCTAAATGATTTCACAGATATGCGATGCTAACTTGGGGAGGGTCACGAGAGAGACGATTTGAAAGATATATGCTCTGAAGCAAATTACAGTCAGGCATTAGAAGAAGTTTATGGGAATCAAGATCAAAACATAAGATTTCTTGAAGGTTGTTATAGTTAAATTTTGACGTGATCTGCCATGAACAAATCATGCAGTATTCATGAGTATTAAAGAAAGAGATTTTGTTAATAGCTACTACTATTTTGCTATTCTTTTCAGTCAGCTTTCCATTAGCATGAAAACTTGAAACATGGTCATGGGAAAATGGCAAAAAACAGCATAATGATAGACATATATATGCAAATAATAGGTAAATGCCAAGTTCTTTTATGTGATTTTTAATTGGATGTCTCATTTTCATTATAATGGATACTGCTCTCTACACTTTGGGCATATTCCATCTAGTTGTAGAGAATGGGTTATGATCTTAAAACCGTTTATTTCCTTTTTTTCGTCAAAAATACAATCATAGAATTCTTCGGTTTTTCCGCACTTTATACAGACTATGTGATGATGATGCGCACCATGAATAGCTTTGCATAGCGCATAGTAAAGTTTGCGGTCTGGTTTATGAATCTCAGTCAGTATGCCAATTTGGGACATAGTTTCAAGATTACGGTATATGGAAGGAAAACTCACACTATCAAAATTCTCTTTCATTTTGATAAATATCTGTTCAGGGTCTAAGAAGCATTTTTCATTTAAAAAGATATTAATGATTTCCTTACGTTTTGGCGTTACCTTGATTTTATTATCTCTCAATTTTTGTATATAGTAACATTCTTTCATATTATTCAAATCCTGTTTTTCTTCGCGCCAACGATAAGAATGAACTAACTAAGCTTTACACTGGAATTTTAACAAATTTCCTCTGTTACCTCAACATAAAATACTTTACATAGATTTACGAGTTTTTCACTTACAAAATAAAAAGAAGAATAAACACGAAGACACGAAGCTCACAAAGAACACTAAAATAGTAATGAGTAATCACTTGATTTCTTTGTGATCTTAGTGACCTTTGTGTCTTTGTGTTTAATACCTGAAAAAGTCGTATACTTTACATAGATTGACCATTTTTTACGCAGCAGAAGGATTATTCAATATCTTATTAGATGACCAAAAGTCTCCTTTATGTATCTGACACTCTCATCAGCGGCAACTGTTGGATCCATATCTTTTATTGCTTCTACCTCTAATATCAGTGGAAGTGTATCTGGAAATGGCGATTGGTTAGCCAGAATGTCACCGATAATAACATCAAAATTAACGTGTCCCTGCCCTAATGGTACGCCTTTCCATTGAGCGAATCTGTCAACAGAAAGGTCTTTTATGTGAGTGGTAATAGTAACAGGAGCCAACTCTTTTGAGGCATCAACAGGTTCTTCAAAAGTCCAGAAAGGGTTCCCTGTGTCTAGTCTGGCTCCAAAGTTTGGTTCACCGATCTTCTGGATAATCTCAGCGATCTCGTAACCCCTATAATCTGCATGATTCTCAATAGCAATGCTTACACCGTAGTCTTGAGCGATCAATGCCAGTGGTTGTAAGTTTTCCGCCATAAGATCAATCTGTTCGGACAACGGCGGGTCTTTAAGCCATCGGTGAGTTACTGTGGCGCAGGTCCCGACCATACAGACGTTTAACGGCTTGCAGGTATTATGTAAAAACTCTTTAAAAGCCTCACGACTTCGTTTATGCTCATCCTGATCTTTAGAGCAGTAATTATAAGCCCATCCTAATTCCAACTCTATGCCTGTTTCATCAAGCAGACGTCGGGCTTCCTCAACGCTACATCCGCCCAGACCACCGCTTACAACACTCATGCCTAGAGATTTCGCTTTATCCAGTATATACTTCAGATTTTCCTGCCCCTTCTGTTTCATTTCCTCGTGATAAAGAACAGCAGTCATTCCAAGACGCATTTGATCCTCCTTGATAAGAATAATATCATAAAATTGGCAACTTCACAGGTTCTTTTGTTTCGTAGCATTTCAAAGCCGCAAAAGCGATTTCGTGTGTCAAAACAGCATCTTCCAGATTACAGTGAGATTCTCTATCGTTACGTATACAATCCAAAAAATGATCAACCTCACACTGAAAAGGATGATGCTTAACGTCTCCACTATCAGGCAGAATTATCGGAATTTCGACCCATCCCTTCTGCCACGGATACTTGTGTGACCATATACGATTATTTTTAACTGATCCCCTATCACCAAAAATCTCAACAGGGAAGGCATAAGGCATAATACATTCAGAATTAGTAGAGAACTTGCCCAATACATCATTATCGAACTTTACGAGACCAACCTCCATAGCATCATATTCCAGAGGTTTAGAACCATTACGCCAGACGTTAGCATTGCGATCATAAGCTTGAGCCATACCTTTACGGAAACCACCAGAATAGGCAAAAACTTCAACAGGTCTTGCGGATTCATACTGACCTTGCCCGGCAAACCATCGAATAGCGTCAATAGCATGGATACCGCCTACCAGAGATGCACTCACTCCTGTCTCTCTTTTGCGAACAGTCTCATAACCTGACCACCAGCTATTAATGTAATACTGGTAGTCGGCTTCAACGTAATAGATTTTACCAAAAGCGTTGTCAGCTATCATAGATTTTAACGTCTCGAACATGGGATTCCATCGCAGGACGAATCCAACCACAGTTTTCACCTTAGCTTTACGAACAGCGTCTCGCATAAATTTTAACCCTTCGATATTAATAGCGACAGGCTTTTCGATGACTATATGTTTTCCCGCTTCTGCGGCGGATATTGTGTTATCTGAATGTAAGTGCTGTGGCGTACAGATGGTAACAATATCAACTTCATTATGTTTTAAGGCTTCTTCGTAACTGGTATAAAACTCAACATTATCCAGATCCGCTTCATTGGCGCGTAATTTACAGCTTTCCAGCCTTCGACTGGAAATAGCAACTATTCTGGAATGTGGGTTTGCTTGAAATGCCTTAATATATTGAGTAGATATTCGTCCAGCACCATGAATTAAGACTCCCAACTTTTTCTCAGACATAAGACTCTCCTACTTTTTCTAATCTCCATTTATTTTTTAATGAATTTATTCGCTATCAATCTTTCAATGTTCTCCGAAAATATCATAGACATGCTTTTTTCATCAAGATTGAGTTGAATAACTTTATCAAGCTCAACTTTTGTGTAATTGAAGAATGGTACGCTTGTTCCAGAAACGTCAGAACCGAATATCATTCTCTCAACCCCAACGTTATGCAATACCTTCTTTATCTCGTCCAATGGTGCTGTTCCTGTGTCAAAAAATACTCTTGGACTGTCAAAGAAAGCGGGCATTTTATCATATCCGCCATTCAGAAACCCTATATGCGGGATAATGACGTTAATTTCTGGATTTTCTTTCACAAACCTGACAGTATATTCGTATTCTTCTTCAAGCACAACGGGTAAATTTAAATCCGTTATTGCCTTTAGTATATTTTTGCACGCAGGATCATCATAGTCGTACTTTGGCTCATCCCAGTGCCTATGCCATTTTATACCTGCGTAATCACTCAAATTATCTGGAAGAATAAAGTCATTCCATACGAAATAAAATGGATAAATGTCAAATTCGGTAGTTTTTGACGTTTCAAGCACGTATTCATTGTATTTAATACGCGATTCAGGTGTGCTTTCGATCCTGTAAATATCTTCAGGGAAAGCGAAAATAACCGCTCCCTGCGCTCCTGCCTCGTTCAAATCTTGCCTTATGTCATCAAGGGTAAAGATTTTTGTGCGTTTGTTGTTACCGCAATGTATGTGATCATCTATAATTCGCATATTGGATTTATAACTCCTTTTGTATTATAATAGGGTTAATTATATCAAAAGCCAGATCAATTTTTGCTATAATGATTTTAATACCCAATTATGTAGATGTCAATAACGAACATTGCAGTAGAACATACTGATGGTCTGCTTAATAAACCAGAACAAGCTAGTCGGAATATTCTATTGGTAATAGAAAATATTTTATGAAACCTTTACTCCGATTTTTTACACTATATATTGTGAAAGCATACAAAAGGAGGAGTTATGATTCATGAAATTTTAAAACGTGCAATGCAAGGTGAAAGTGAAGCTTTTGGAGAGATAATCTTACAGTATGAAAAACCAATCTTTGTTTTTCTATACAAAAGAGTAAAAGATAAGGAACTTGCTTTGGATTTGCTTCAGGAAACATTTACTGAAGCCCTGATAGCATTACCGAAACTTCGGGATCCAGATCACTTTTCGGGTTGGTTATTCAAAATTGCCAGACGCAAAGCATGGGTAGCAAACAGACAGTCGAATGATTGGGATGAGATTTTGGAGCCCATTCCGATCACCTGTTCTGCTTATGATGAAGTATTAAAGAATGAACTTTCAGATATTATAAGAAAAGCTATCGAAAAACTTCCTGAAAAGCTGTCTGAAGTTATCCAACTTCATTATCTCAACGAGATGACGTATCCTGAAATCTGCGAAAAGCTAGGAATCCCAACATCAACCTTAAAAAGCAGACTTCACCATGCCAGAAAACAACTTCATGATGAACTTGCTCCTTTTGTCGAGTATGTACCAATATCTAAACCCGTTTCAGAGAAAAGGAGAATTTCAATGGAAATACAAAAACCAGAGATCAAAATCACAGAAGTTCCGGGTGCGAAAATGGAAGTTGAACTTGTTGAAGTTCCTAACCGATTTATAAAGTTGGAAGAGGGGGCAGTAAGTGAAACTATCTGGTTCAGAAACTGGGCTGATGGAAAAAATATTCCATTCTATCTTATAATTAAAGATTGCGTAGTTGGAAGAGCAACAGTAGAGGATGAGGAATGTTGGGAGATAGAAGTGGATGCTAGAGATACTAAAGGTAAACGCAGTGAAACCTCATTTATGTTCTATGATAGACGTGAAGATGGATTCTACCATTTCGGTTCAATATCCAGGGGGAAAGGCACAAAGACACAGATGTATACTTCTAGCCCTCCTGTATCCGCATTATTTCCGGTACATCTTGCTTCTGGTATGGAATACAAAGATTATGCTAATAAGGGATTGAAAACTGAAAGGGTAGTTGATGTTTCGATTAATGAAAAAGTAACAAGAGCTTTGGAGGCTTTATATACAGCAATTCCATATTCAGCATATCCCAATGGAGAAACGAAAATCCTTAGATTGAACCGAACCTACATTGGTGAGGATGGTAAGCTTGTGCTATTTGAGCGATACCATAGCATTATAGATTTTACACCATCCGAAGCGACACTTGCCGAAATCGAGTATGAAGGCAGGAAATGGTTCCTTTATCATTACGTTCTTCCAAAATCCTTTGTTACTATTTGAGAAGCAATAATTTGACAGTTGTAGAATGAGCAGTCCATCTTCATTCTACGACTGCGCATGAGATTCTTCTGTCACTCAGTTCCTTCAGAATGACGTTGTTATATTTGTCATTCTGAGCGAAGCGAAGAATCTCAATCTCATCAAAATTTAAGTTTCTCCGCGAATTACCAAAGAACCTATTTTATTCAATAAAAGATAATTCCTCTCGGAATTGATCCATCAAATTTATAGCAAAAAAATGTCTGATCTTTCGTCTATGTTAATGAAAGGTGAAGTGAAGAATGGAATATGAAATTATACTCAAGGCAATAAACGGCGATCATGATGCGTATGGTTTGCTTGTTAAAGAACATCATGCAGAAATTATTGCTGTTGCTATGAGTATAGTTGGGAATCAATTGGACGCTGAGGAACTTACACAGGAAGCATTTGTTAAGGCTTACTTGAATCTTTCAAAACTCAAGAAACCAGAAAGATTCAGCGCTTGGTTGCATTGTATAATACGAAATCTCTGCCGTGATTGGTTACGCAAACAGATGCAACCTGATCTACCAATTGATGATCTGTTTAATGACCGACAACTCACCTTCCAGTCGGCGGATGAGAATATTCTCAAAAAAGAATACAATGATGCTTTGGCAGAATCTTTATCATCACTCACGTATGATGATAAAAAGATACTAATGCTATACTATGTCTATGGATTTGATTATGAGGATATAATTCATGCAAACGGACAATCATATAGTGCAGTAACGAGCAGATTGCACAAAGCAAAGAACAGACTAAAAGATGTGATAAAAAATCAAGCATCACCTTATATGGCAGAAGGTGTGCTTACAGCATTAGCGGGAGGAGTTGGATACATGAAAACAAGACTTGGAACATCAAAAGATATTCTGGATGGGATAAAAACGGTTGAATATGCTCAATCATTAGAATCTAGTAGGTATTTCCTGAATGGAATATACCTTGAGCGCACCAATGAATTTGGATTAAGGTTGGTCGCTACTGATGGCAAAAGGATGGCTGTTGCCCAATTACCAGAAAATGACGATAAAGAAGAGATTTCAATGATCATATTAAGAGATGATGTCAATATGCTAAAAGAAGCACTCCAACAAGAAGATGCCGACGTCAGCATTGAAAAGATTGATGAATCAATGACAGCCTTCTATATTGGTGATACAAAAAAGCTAATAAGGCATGAAGGCAAATATCCTGTATATCGCGACATAGTATCAAGAGAATATACTGAAAACATAAGTCTGGAAAGGCAAGCAATTCTTAATATTATGGAGAGAATTGTTGATCCATCAAAAGAACAATCACCTTCTGATTGGGTGCAAAAAGGTAATGTTATGTATATATCTTCGGCAGATCTATTTGCAAGACAAATAATAAAAAACAAAACGGCAGAATTATGTCATAAACTATTAGAGTTTATCACAAGTAGCAACTCACCGGAGGAACTTGGCAAGAGCATAACCGACCATCTCCCTAAAGAAGAATATCAGAACTTGCTTAATGAGCTTGAGAAACAAAAAGAGTATATAGACCCATCAAAACCTTTAAATTTAGATCAATTAAACATAATAGGTTTAAAAGGAGTCAGAGAATTTGTTTGCAGGTTCAATAGTCGTTATGTGCTTGATACAGTCAAATCCATGAAAAGTGATGTTATAAAAATTCATTACCAAATGGGAGATGGAACAACGATACCTTCCATAGCAACCTTTTACCCAGTAAAGCTGTGTGATGAAACTGATAACATACACATTATTATGCCAATGATGGTATAATAGAATCTTCAAATAAAGTGCATCCAAATATGTTATAATAAATAGAGAGTTTGTCAATTACCAAATCTTACATCAGAGAGGAGAGCAAAATGTCGAAGATCATGTTTTCCATCACAATGCTAGTCATAATCTTCTGCTTTATCTCGCAGTCTATGGGTCAGACAGCAGAGATCAAATCTATCCGGGCAGTTAGAACTACAATCCCCCCGCAAATTGATGGAAAACTTGATGATCCATGCTGGCAGGAAGCACCAAAAGCCACTGACTTCGTTGATCAGTTTTTCAATACAGTCGTTGAGGATCAGACAATAGCTTATATCCTCTATGATGACGAAAACATATACGTTGCCTTTCATTGCTTTGATTCACAACCGGATAAGATTGTAGCTCGTGAGACCAAACGAGACAGTGGCATGGGTAATGACGACTTCGTTGCTTTTTGTATTGACCCTTTCCATGCGCATCAGTTTGAATACAGATCATTTTTCGTAGTAAACGCCATCGGAACGCAAACCTCAAGGATCGCTGGAGGAAGGGCAAGTAAAACTGAATGGAAGGGTGATTGGAAATCCGCTGTATCAAGAACAAGTGATGGTTGGTCTGCGGAAATGGCGATACCATTCGCCATCATAAATTATCCATCCACAGGCAAACCTTTAACCGTTGGAGCAAACTTTGACCGTATGCAACAGCGTACCGGGATACACTCATTTTGGTCAAACATCGGGTCCCCAGAGCAAACAGAAAAGGACGGTCATCTTGCTGGAATTGAATTCCCAAAGAAAAAACGCAGTTTGTCTGTTATGACTTATGCCTTTGGTGGCATTGAATCCAAAGAAGAAAAAACTTTAAGAGCCGGTCTGGATGCAAAATATGCCATTACTCCTGAGATGACAGCAGTAGCGAGCATCAATCCTGATTTTTCAAACGTTGAGCAGGACGTTGAGTCCATTGATTTCTCATATCGAGAACAATACTATGCAGATAGGCGCCCGTTCTTTCAGGAAGGAAGCGACATAATCGGAGGTGGTTCATGGAGTTTTTATAGTCGACGTATACCACAGTTTGATTTAGGAATGAAAGCTTACGGAAAAACAGGAAAAATTAGTATTGGCGCATTGGATTGTATTGATTTTTCTAACACTTCCGAGATCAAAGACGATCCAATCAACAGGAATGATGTGGTTATCTCAACCAAATATGATATTGGCAAATCATCAGCAATACCATTTAAATTCGTGAGAATGGATGATTCAAAAACGTGGAATCATGCCTTTATACTCGATCCGAGTTTTAGATGGGGTAATTTCTCTGTTGGTAGCGCTTATGAATACAGTCAAACGAAAGGTGGCAAAGATGGTGCTGATTATTTTGCATATTGTAATTGGAACAGCAAGCACTTTTATTCATCAATTTTCGGTTCTTATGTTACTCCCGATTTTGAGATATTTGATGCACTTATACCATACAACGATACCAAAAGCGGTGGTTTTGACATGGGGTATAGTACAGAATGGCGGACAGGTAGATTCAAGAACGCTGAATGTGGATTATCCGTAAGCCGTACAGATAAATTGGATGGATCCATCTACGAAAGCGGTATAGACGGCTACGGGATAGTTCTCTTTAGAAGCGATTACAAAATGGTGCTTGAGCTTAATAAAGGAAGATACGAGGAATATCGGGATTGGACGATAGGAACAAGGCTTAAAGGAAATGCTAGCAACAAATATCGGAACTATGGTGTAAATGTTTTCTATGGCAGACGTGAAGATGCTGATTACCGATTCCTAAATCCTTATATCAACATCAGATTTGTGAATAAGCTGTCATTAGGCTTGAGTTCTCAATTCCTATGGCACAAGAAGGACAGAATACAGCACGTTTTAATCATTAATTATGACATCACAACAGAAAGAGGCTTAGGCACAAGAATCGTCTATCGAGATGGCAATTATAATGCCTTTGTGACTTATAGGCAAAGCGTCCGCAAAGGCATTGATGTATTTATAATTATCGGTGATCCCAACGCTGATAAGATGAAACGGCGTGCTTTGGTAAAAGTGATTATTCCAATCTAATCTTTTCACCAGATTGGAAGATAAGACGGATGTTTATTTATAATTGACAGAACTATCAATGTGATATAACATATATTAAATCATAAATACATACTGTTGTCGGAATTATATGGGGTGAATTATGGAAGTTCTTAAAATAATTAGCAAAATTGACCCTGATGGACATTTAAGACTTGATCTAACGACTGACCTGCCAGAAGGTAAAGTTGATCTTGTTTTAGTTATCAATTCAATGCCTAAAACAGATTAATAGAGAAAAATATAATTTCTCTGATTTATCAGGTAAACTATTATGGCGTGGAGATGTGGTTGCTATCCAAAAAGAAATACGAAATGAATGGTAATGCCTAAATAAAGGAATCGGTACATCGGTCGGTCCACCAATTATACTCCACACGCTACCAACGATAAACTCACCTAAAATCAGTCCAAGAAAGAACAGTATTGCCTGATGATGCAATTTGATTACACCAGTCTTGAGTATTTCCATTTGTATTATAATAGGGTTAAGTATGTCAAAAGCCAGATCAATTTTTGCTATAATGATCTTAATACCCAATTATGTAGATGTCAATAACGAACATTATATCCATTCGCAATCCTGAAGATTGACTATTCCAAGAAGGTGAAGCAAATTGAAGGTTGCCGAGTTCATTGAAGAAATAACCAGTGATCCGAACTACAAGGGACAGATAATATACATTGAGGATATCCCCGGCAGTTTGGCTGTCTATGGTGATCTTGACGAATCGTTGCCAGAACCTGTCCAGATGATGCTTGAGCAACAGGGTATAAAATCACTATATCTTCATCAAGTTGACTCCATCAAAGCCGTTCGCAAAGGCGAAAGCATAGTCGTTGTCACATCAGCCGCTAGTGGTAAAACGCTGTGCTACACCATCCCCATACTTGAAAAAGCTCTAACTGCTCTTGAGATGACTGCGTTATACCTTTTTCCGACAAAAGCTCTTGCACAGGATCAGTATAGAAGATTAAGGGAACAGCAGAGGATTTATAATGAAGTAAATCCCCCTTTATCATCTAAGGGGCATCAATATGACTCTACAAAATGGGGAAGCTATCCTATTATAGGTACTTATGATGGCGATACGCCTGATTCACTGCGCAAAAAGATTCAGACTGAAGCCAGAATAATACTGACTAATCCTGACATGCTTCACGTAAACATAATGCCGAACCACATCCGTTGGAGTCGTTTCTTTCAAAACCTTCGCTACGTTGTGATTGACGAGTTGCACACATACAGAGGCATATTCGGCTCACACTGCGCCCACGTCTTCCGAAGGCTAGAAAGGATATGTAAACATTATGGCGCAAATCCGCAGTTTATCTGCTGTTCTGCTACCATCGGCAACCCACTGGAACATGCGGAGAAACTTACTGGTAAAAAGATGACGCTCATTGATAATGATGGAGCGCCTCATGCACCAAAGAAGTTCCTTCTCTGGAATCCAGCGATAACTGATCCAGAAACACTTCAGCGCCGAAGTGGAAACGTTGAGGCAGTTGAACTGATGACAAGGCTATTACAAAATGGCATACGCACTATCGCTTTCACCAAAAATTGGGGATCAACTGAACTTGTCCGTAAATACTGCCGTGACAATCTATTGCGCATATCGCCACGATTGGCTGATACCGTAGGGTCATACAGAGCGGGGTACTTACCGCAAGAGAGGCGGGAGATAGAAAGAAAGCTGTTCTCAGGCGAATTACTCGGTGTTGCCAGTACCATTGCATTGGAGTTGGGTGTGGATATTGGCGGACTTGATGCCTGTATAATTATCGGTTATCCCGGTACTATTTCAGGAACTTGGCAGCAAGCAGGCCGTGCAGGTCGTGGAAACGAGGAAGCTCTTGTAATACTCGTGGGATACGATACGCCCATAAACCAATATATTATGAACCATCCCGATTACATTTTCGGCAAACCTCACGAAGTAGCTTTGATCGTTCCAGACAATTACTATGTATTAAGCGGGCAATTGGCATGTGCGAGTTTTGAGCTACCTTTGAGAGATGCTGAACTCGAAGAATACTGCGAAAATGCCATGCCCATAATGAAAATAATGGAGGAGGAGAGTATAGTTTATCGCTCTAAAGATGCGTGGTACTATACAGGTCAGAACAATCCTGCCTACGAGGTAAGTTTGAGGAACATCACGAGCCACAGCTACACAATCGTTGATATATCGAACAATAACAAAGTGATAGGCACCATAGACCAGATCAGCGCATATCCGACAGCGCATCCAGAAGCGATATACTACCATAATGGTGAGAGCTATTACGTTGAAAACCTTGACCTTGAAAGGAAAATGGCAATTGTCAGAAAAGTTGACGTTGATTATTACACTAACCCATTGGGTGGCAGAGGCGTAAAAACGGTTGATAGCGTAGAGCATGAGAAACCCTTGCCCGGTAAAGGTAATGTGTTCTTTGGAGAAGTAACAGCAGAATTCAACACATTTGCATATCAGAAGATCAAGCTCTGGACGAGGGAAGTTTTTGACGAGAAGCCTGTAACTCTTCCTCCGCAAACACTTGAGACGATAGCGTATTGCCTCGTTCCTCTTGATGAGACTATCATGAGAATGAAAAGTGCAGGTCGCATGGCTTACGAAGGTGTTTATGGTTTAGGGCAAGCGTTAATGGTGACGACTGCGCTATTCGCACACTGCTACCCGCTTGACGTGAGGTACAGTCCCGGATGGGAATGTATAACACAGGGAATACCGGATCATTCCATATTCATCTTTGACAATTATCAGGGTGGGTTGGGGTTTACTGAATATGCTTATGGAGTGATAAACGACGTTCTGCAAGCGACGTTGAAGATAATCGCTGAATGTGAATGTGAGGATGGCTGTCCGTCATGTGTAGGATTTTATTTACGGTCATTCATACCTCATGATCCTGAGAATTGGGAGGGATACTTGCCAGATAAAGAAGGCGCCTTGATGCTTCTGCACGATTATCTTGGTCTTGAGCCTTATATTCCCAAGCCATTCTCTGAGAGAGCCAAAACATGGCGTCAGCGAGTTGCAATGCAGATGCAGGAAAGAAAAAAGAGGATGCAGGACGTTCCGATACCTGATTCAGTAAAGCCTGAGATGGAGAAAATTCTGGACGGCAAGATGAAGCTATGATAGAATTATATCAATTTCCAATTCAAATATGATATTTAATTGTAAGGGCAATCCCTTGTGGTCGCCCTTTCAATCTTCTGCGAGTTTATAGATAAGTCTGCAATTACGTGGTCTACTAAAGCAACCGTGTAATAGACATCATCCGTCCGGTGATGCCGTTCTCCACTCGGTATGAGTAAAACAAATCTAAATTGCAGGCAGTGCAAGACCCATCAGATATTATATTATCCGCACTCACACCGACGCCAACAAGCTGAAGCTCAACCGCATGTGGCAAATCAAGCTTGTTCCCTTTTGTGCATTTGCCTGTACCAAAAGCCTTATCGAACTGCGAAATTAATTCCTCACCGACTTCGTAACAACAAAGCCCTATTGATGGTCCAAGTGCTACCATGCAGTCTGATGGATCAGTACCAAAAGATTCCTTCATTTTGAGGATAGTCTTTGCGGGAAGCATGAGGATCGTGCCTTTCCAGCCAGCATGAGCCACACCGATAGCTGACCTAACAGGATCAAAGATCATGACAGGCACACAATCAGCAGTGAGTATGCCGATACTGATTGATTTAGACGTGGTAATCATGGCATCGGTATCAGGTATTGCATCCTCAGTATTAAATGCCCCTCGACCTGCATCTTTGCTCTCAACGATCTCTATACTATCACCATGCACTTGTCTAGCCAGTACCAGAGAATCCACGTCAACGCCAAGTTTCTTGCAGAATCTCTGCCGGTTCTCCGTGACGTTAATGGGGTCATCATTTACGTGGTAAGCAAGATTTAGAGATTCATAAGGTTTGGAACTGACACCGCCACTCCTCATATTCGTAGCGCAGATGACTGGTAGTTGTTTATTGAGCCAATAATGTTCTACTTTTATCATAGATTTAATCCGCGAAAATCCGTCCAAACCGCGTCATCCGCGTTCTATTTCTCTAGAATTATTTGTCAATCTATGGATTTTGAATTTCTCCATTCATTTTGCTTTTTGCAACTGATTTACTAATAACCCCTTTGAAATCCATTATAGAATGAAATAATGCTTCAGCGGTTCTTTGTCTGAAAGACTCACTTTGAAGCTTTTCTCTTTCACTGGTATTTGATATGTAAGCCAACTCAATTAGAGTCGCCGGCATTTTTGTTCCAGCAAGCACGTAGAATGCGGCATGTCTTACACCACGACTGCTTAGATCAAGTTCCTCTGTTAAGGTTTTCAAAGTACGTTTTGCAATGTCTAGACTATACGGTTCAGTTCCAGCATGGTAGCAATGGCTTAATATCATCGTCAGGTCCATTGGTTCGCCTTCATTTTCTCTGCTGGCTAAAGCCCTTGCCTCATTATCTGTGGCTTCAAGATTAAATACATAAGTCTCTGTACCATAACCGCCAACTTTGGATGGAGAGGCATTACAGTGAATACACAAAAAAAGCGTGCTATCAGCAGGATACCTATTGGCAATATCTGTTCTTTCTGATAAGCGAGGGTATCTGTCTGTATCTCTGGTCAGTACAACTTTAAGGTCTGTATTAAGTTTTAGCAGTTCCGCAAGACGCAGAGATACATCAAGCACAATATCTTTCTCATGAACTCCTGCTCTGCTAGCGCCTGAATCATGTCCACCGTGTCCGGGGTCTATGACAACAGTTTTAAGCTCAAAGTTTCCCGGAAAATCAGATTCCTCGTCACTGCTAGATTTTGTAACTGTTGGCTCAAACTGAGATACCGTATTATTCAGATTAGGTTTATCATCTCTTTTGGTTACTGCAATCGTAGTTGATGCCTCATCATAAGAAAAATTCAACGATGGTATTAGTTCAGACATTATATCCACAGCATCTTTTGGAGAAGTAACAACAGTTCCTCGCAACATTGTGGGTGATATAGACAAAAGCATTAGTTTAGACCCATTTACCAATGCATATTGATTGCCCAACGTCAATCTGACGTTAGCAGTATCCTTTGAAATTACCATTTGCTCTTGGGTAACATTCCACTGTGGCTCAATTCCATAATATGATACTACTTCGTGTAAAGGTAATAATAAGGGGTCACTGGAAATTGGAGCAATATTTGTTGATCCCCCTTCCGATTTAAGTATCACTGAACTCATAACAGTGAATGAAAAAACTATACAAATTGCCAGTATAGTGGCAAACATTATAAGTAATGGACTACATTTAGTATTATATAAGGATCTCATTTCTCTCCTCTGGGCGTGTGATTCAAATTAATGTTAATTAATAAACGTTCTTTTGGTACAGAAGGTTCAATCTGGTCCCAGGGAAATATCTCATCAAACCTTCTATGTCTTTTCACATAGAATTCCTGATTAATATTATTCTCTTTGAATGCTCTATCCCATGATAAATTCTTTATCTCCATATCATACAGAATATTTGACAGCCTTCTATCGCCACACGAAAGAACACCCTGAATTATTGACCATTTAGCACTGCTGGAAGTTAGTCTGACGCCTCCAAGTTTGCCTATTTCTTGTTTCAGAAAATTGAGTTTCTGTGTAAGAATTTTTACATCATCCATTGGATGCCATTGAAATGGCGTTTGTGGCTTTGGTACGAAGGGAGATATTGATATAGTAATACGTGAAATATGTTGACTTTTTGCCTTTTGCGTCAGTTTTTTGACGTCTGCCACCACCGAAACAATGCTCTCTATATCTTCATGAGTTTCAGTTGGCAGTCCTATCATGAAGTAAAGCTTTACCCCTTTTATACCTTTTTTTATAGCAGATTCGATAACTTCATAAATTACATTAAGAGATATGTATTTTCCTATGGACCTCCTTAGTCTTTCAGAACCAGCTTCAGGCGCAAGCGTTATGGTTTCCTGTTTGCTTAATACCAGAGCATTAAGCATGGTTTCACTCACAGAATCCGCCCTCATGGAAGCAATAGTGAGCTTTCTCCCCATATTCATTAAAGATGAGACTATGTAGTCTATCTGTGGATGATCAGTAACAGAAGACCCTACCAATCCTATTTTCTGAGCTTTTCCAGCAAGATCACTTTTAGTCAACTCTATTATACTATCGGCAGATCTGAACCTACACTTTTGTACGTAGCTTCCAACGCAGAAATTGCATCTGTGTGCGCATCCACGTGAAACTTCAACGAGAAAAGTATTTGCAAATTCTGTTCCATAAGTCAGAATTCTGGAGATTGTGTCAAATGGATCAAGTTCAATTATTCTACGCTCAATTTGAGTTTGCGGATGAATTCTGTCTATAGTTCCATCTTCGTTATAAAAGTGTTCATACAAAGACGGAACGTAAACCCCTTTGATATGTGATAGATTCAAAAGCAGTTCTTGTTTGTTGGATTGCTGGTAGTCTTGATATTCAGATATAAGCTCGTTTATGGCTTCTTCGCCGTCACCGACTACAAAAGCATCTATAAAATCAGATAATGGCTCAGGATTAAAAGACGGACATATTCCGCCAGCAATAATCAAAGGGTCTCTAAAACTTCGCTCGCTTGTTTTAAGCGGAATCTTTGCCTGATGTAAAATTTTTATAATGTTAAAATAGTCCAGTTCAAACGATACAGAGAAGCCAATTATGTCGAAGTTAGAAAGAGGTCTTTGAGTTTCAAAAGACCTTATTGTTTGGTCGGATTCCTGAAAGAATACCCTTTCACAAGAGACGTCTGGATGCTGATTAAGCTCATGACAGATCACATGAAATCCCAGACTTGACATTCCCAGATAATACGAATTAGGAAAAACAAGAGCAACTTTTATTCTCCCTCCGGGTTTGTATAACTTACCATATTCCTCTTTGGGCATACTGCCCCCTTTTCGATAGCTTTTGTTTTGATAGCACGGAAAGGCTCACCGTAATTGATATGGTTTAGGTATATCCGCAACAATTACAATGCGCTGACCCTCTGTAATTTGAATTGCACGATCCGCAGTCATGGTTGCAGTGGGATTCAGGTATATTATCTGGTCATCACGCAACTCTTTAAAATAAATTTCCAGATCCTCAGCGGCTGTATCATTAATCTGAACCGCGCGAAGTGACTTCATCTTACGCCATGTCGGAATATGTTGCGTATGAAATCCGCAGAGATGAATCATTCCCCCGTTTGGATAAACCGAAAGCAGTTCATCATCAAGTGGTGCAATAAACTCATCATATAAGTTTGGGGAAATCAGATGGCAGGTACAGCCACAAAGTTGTCCAAAACCACGAGGTTGACAACGTCCTGATGCAGCTACTGCCTGTAGCTGTTGTAGTGGAATGTTCTGCAAAAACCACCGATGCAAATCACATAGTAGATTATTGATTACCTTTAAGTCATGATGAACGGTATCTGGTTGCTCATACATTGCTACCAGAAATTTCTCGCCATATAGATTAACCGCTATATTCAAAGGACTTGATAACACTGGAATAGCATATAAAACTGCAGGAAGGTCAGGTTCAACAAAAGCTTTTGCTATTTTCTTAGCTAACTGCCATGTTTCATTAGTATCGAGATCAGGCGGTTCCAGCGTGCCAACCGGAGAGTCCAGAAAATCTGCCCACCATTGCCCCTCGTAATGATAAACGTTAGCGCCAAATATTTTGTCAATAAAATGAACTCCGTAGGGCCAGCACTCTAGAATCAAAGGTCGGAAGACCACTGAATCCATTGCCCTTTCCACTTGACCAGCAAGGCTCTCAAGTGCCTCATCAACCCATATTTCTGTTTCCTTATAAGGGTCCACGGACGAGTGTCCTGTTATCCCGTTTAATACAAAAGCGTAATCAAGTGGTTTTCTGGCATATAGAGCCTCAAGTCTTGAAAAATGTGCTTCTTGCATTTCCAGCAATTTGGGATCAGAAAGCTTATCCCTCGTTTCTGTTTTCACTAATAAATCCTCCTTTTGATTAGTATCTATCAATTAGTAAACCCAAAAAGCATAATAAAAAGATAAGTGTTATTTCTAATCCATTCCTGAACTCCGAGAGGGGATTTTCAAAGGATTAAGGCGGAAGGATGAGGGATGAAAATAATCAATTCATCCTTCATCTTATTAATTTAGCTATCCAAATTTTTGATTCCCCTTTTATTTCGTAGGAACGTAGGAATTTCCAGTTCTTCCTCCACCCCGTTTTCGCTATTTGCGCTATTTATTCCGCCTCTCATAAGCGAGCGTTTCCTTCTCACAGATTCTTTTGTACCAAAACTAGTCTTGAGGATCTCATCTAAATCCCATGGATTTTCTTTTTCGGAGCTTAATACCGTAGCAGTGGTACGCTCTTTTCTTATGCCGTCGAAGCCTGTAGCAATAACTGTCACCTTTATTTTGTCGTCAAGGGTGTCATCAAAAACCATTCCCCATATAACGTTAGCTTCTGGGTCTACAGAGCCATGGATCAACGACATCGCCTCATTAACCTCAAGAATTCCCATATCACGATTGCCTGTGATATTGACAAGAAGACCTCTGGCACCCTGTATCGTTGTTTCTTCCAAAAGCGGACTTGAGATGGCTTTCTGAGCGGCTCTTATTGACCTGCTATCACCCGAATCTATGCCAATACCCATGAGTGCGGTACCAGCATCCTGCATGATAGTCTTTACATCATTGAAATCAACGACAATGTATCCTGTCCGCATTATCAGATCAGAGATGCTCTGAACTCCTTGAAATAGAATATCGTCAGCCATACGGAAAGCCGCGATGATCGAAGTGCTTTTGTCAACAGCATCAATCAGCCTCTGGTTAGGGATGACAATCAGAGCATCAACATGATTCTTTAATTCTTTTATTCCATCGTCAGCTTGAGCAGAACGGATAGCTCCTTCAAATATAAATGGTCTTGTTACTACCGCAACGGTCAAAGCACCGGAACTTCTAGCAATTTCTGCCACTACAGGCGAAGCACCTGTTCCTGTTCCACCGCCAAGTCCAGCAGCGATAAACACCATATCAGCACCATTTACTATCTCTTGCAGTTTATCTCGGTCTTCTTCTGCCGATTTTCGACCGACTTGAGGATCGGCTCCTGCACCTAAACCTCTTGTCAATTCACATCCTATCTGAATTTTTTCTGGGGCTTTGCATTTGCGAAGGTCTTTAACGTCAGTATTGACAGATATGAAACTGACCCCTCTCATGTCGTTGGCTATCATAGTGTTGATGGCATTGCCCCCTGCTCCTCCAACACCAATTACTTTAATTATTGCTTCTGATTCTGGTTTTTCGTTCTCAAATTCTAGCATATTTTTTCCCCGGTTGTCCCGAATTTATATCGAGATCGCCCAGTTATCCCCCACTATTCATTTTTTCTCTGGAAAAGAGATGATCTAAAAATCCAAAATACTTTTTAACATGGATAATTTGCTTTGTCAATAACTAAATTTAATTTTTTGAAATTTTTGTTAAACTTTCTTCTTCTTTTTAAAACCCATTTACCCTTAAGCGACCTTAAGAAACCTTTTTAAACTTTAGGAAATAGAACGCGGATAAACGCGGATCAGGCGGATTTGCGCGGATCGAAATAAATAAAGAAAATCCGCGAAAATCCGTTTAATCCGCGCCATCTGCGTTCTATTCTTAAAAATTTAACATCATTTCTTAAACTTGCTTACTAGAATTAATTTAACTTATTTTTTAAAGTCTAAAAATATTTCAAAAAATAACCTAAAAATAACCCGAGAACCAGTCCTTCATCTTTTTAAATATATGAGTAAACTGATTCGACTTGATCACTGAGCCAGTCCCGTGTTGCTTTGCCCCTCTTAATACCAAACCAACACCTGTGGCAAAGCTAGGGTCTTTAACTCTGTTAAACAATCCTTTTACTTCTCGTGGGTAACCAATACGCACCTGCGCACCGAATACGTCTTCAGCCAGTTGACTGATGCCATAAAGCATCGAAGTTCCACCAGTAATGACTACACCGGCAGGAGTCATATAATTATATCCACTTGCTTTGATCTCCTCTTGGACGAACTCTAGTAGTTCCTGCATCCGAGGCTGGATTATCCCCGCCAATATACGTCTTGATATTTTTTTGGGATCCCGACCTCCGACACCGGGAACTTCTATCATCTCACTAGCTCCCACCATATCCACCAAAGCACAGCCTAAATTCTTCTTTATCTCTTCAGCTTTCCCTATGGGAGTGCGAATCCCGATAGCTATATCATTAGTAACCAGATCACCTCCAATCGGTATAACCGCAGTGTACCAGACCGATCCTTCGACATAAATTACGATGTCGGTCGTACCTGCGCCAATGTCAATAAGTATAACACCCATTTCTTTTTCATCCTGATACAGAACAGCCTCACTTGATGCTAGAGGTTGAAGCATTATATCCTCTGCATCAAGGTTTGCACTTTCAATAGCTTTGATGATGTTCTGTACTGATGAAACAGAACCAGTAATAACGTGAACCAGCGATTCCAACCTTGTGCCAACCATACCCACAGGATCAAGTATACCATCCTGATCATCCACAATGAATTCTCGTGGGATTGCGTCAAGTATCTTCCTATCAGCAGGAATCTCGATGTTCTTTGCCTGTTCAATGGCACGATTCATGTCAGCAGAAGATATTTGACGGCTTTTATTCTTCCTGTTTGGAATGATCACTACACTATGGCTATTCAAGCCTCTAATATGCTCACCAGCGATCCCGGCAAAAACCGATTTTACTTTTAACCCGGCTGCCATTTCTGCGCTAGAAACAGCCTTCCTGATGGAATCCGTAGTAGATTCAAGATTTACTACCATTCCTTTTCGCAATCCTTTTGAGGGAGCAACTCCAACGCCAAGGACTTCTATCTGGTCGCTGTCAACTTCACAGATGATAGCCGCAACCTTACTGGTGCCTATATCCAGTCCGACCACAACGTCCTCTTTTCCCACTCAATCACCCCCCTCGAAGCCACATATCAACCACAATAGATTGCTCCGGGGAAACGCGCATCAATGTAATTGAAATCGGTTGCCGAATCTTGTTTTCTGGGATTTGTAATCCAGTATTTAACATCAATCAGACCTTCCTTTATCCGATCGCTTGCGAGTCGTACGTTTAACCCATTTTTCATACGGATTATTACGTCATCCGGGTCACGAGCATCTATATCAGAAATATTGCTGATAATATTAGGTACGGTAGAATATATTTCCGATAAAACATTAAATGCAATACAGGCAGATTCCGAAACCACATACAATCCAGACAGATCATACAAACCGCTTTCAAAAATAAATGGAATGTTTTTATAAGGGGATAAAGCAAAATCTTTGCTTGTTAATTCATCTATTATGAATCCATTGACGTCAACAATTCTTAAAAGTCTAGCATCTTTGGATTCTGCGACGATAGCTATGGGTTCCCTTTCTTTAACGTTAATTACAAGTTGACCGCAAGTCAAATCACGTTTTATTTCAACTTGTTCAACATAGCGAGAATAGGATTTGACACGATTTTCGATTAAGTAAGACATAAACGAGCCGATTCGATCATTTCCTATATCCAACCCGGTAGCGTTAATAATGTCGGATGTGCTTACCTTATTATTACCAGATATTGACATTCCCCTCAATACAAAAAAAGAGGAGTTTGTGAACGTTTTAAAGATTTTTTCAGACGCATATATACTGGCAGACGCCAGCATGATTGACAATATCATGAATATCACTATAAATGAGTTAGGAAGCTTGCGATTTTTTGTTTTTGATATTTTTTTTCTTTCGGTCATTTCCCAGAAAGTCTCCTTAATATCTCTTTGCCAATCTTCCATATATCCCCTGCGCCGAGGGTTATAATAACGTCTCCAGAGCGTGCTATCTTGATAACGTGATCTGGTATACTGTTCTTATCGGGTATGTATACCATATCCTTATGACCGTAATCATGAGTTACGTTTGCCACCATCTCACCCGTCACGCCATCAATAGGGTCTTCCATAGCTGAATATATGTCAGTCATTATCAACACATCCGCCTGATAGAAACACCTTGCAAACTCCTGCGCCAAAAGTTGTACACGAGAGTAACGGTGCGGTTGGAAAATTGCAATTATTCTTCTCTTGCTATAAGTATCCCTTGCCGCTTTTAGTGTAGCTTTTATTTCCGTCGGGTGATGACCGTAATCGTCAACTACGAGAATGTTATTGGCATTACCTAGTATCTCAAATCTATGCTGTATCCCCGGAAATTCCTTGAGAGCCTTTGCAATATTTTTGAATGAAACGTCTAACTCTATGCCCACAGCGACAGCAACAAGTGAGTTCGATACATTATGTATGCCGGGAGATTTGATCTGCACGTTTCCAAGTATCTTTCCGAGATGGTTCGCTCTGTATGATGCTCCATCAGCTTCAAAACGGATGTCAGTTGCGGTAAAATCTGCCTTAGTTTCGACTCCATAGGTTACAAACCGTTTTTCGACTTTTGGTATGAGTTCCTGTATATTTTCCTGATCAAGACATAATATCACTGAACCGTAGAAAGGAACCTTGTTTACGAAATCCAAAAACGTTTTCTTGATCTCGTCCATAGTACCGTAGTAATCGAGATGGTCATTGTCAATATTAGTCACAACCGCAACTGTGGGAGAAAGCTTTTTTATTGACCCATAAGCTTCATCAGCTTCGACTACCATAAATTCACTGCTACCTAGACGAATATTAGTATCAAGGTTTCTGACTATTCCACCATCAACTAGAGTTGGATCGAGTCCACCATGTTCAAGGACGTAAGAGACCATCCCTGTCGTTGTCGTTTTCCCATGAGTTCCGGCAACTGCGATGCTGTATTTCATGCGCATTAATTCTGCCAGCATCTCAATGCGTGATATTACAGGAATTTTGTGACGTTGAGCAGTTACGATTTCCACGTTTGATGGTTTTACTGCTGAAGAGAACACAAGCACGTCAGCACCCTGAACGTTTGATTCTGCGTGTCCGATAGATATTTCACCGCCCAACTTTGCGAGCCTGTCCGTAACTTCCGTTTGGTTTACGTCTGACCCAGAAACTCGAAATCCAAGATTGATCAGGACTTCTGCGATTCCGCTCATACCTGCCCCGCCAATGCCGACAAAATGAATATGTCTTGTTTTTCCAAACATTTTAATCCTCTTTCTTTTTATGTTTCATGTACCAGTGAAATGACTGATCTGGCAATTTCTTGAGCGGCATCTGGTTTTCCCATTGACTTGCTCTTATTTGCCATGCTCGATAGTCTGTCTTTATCTTTGATTAAAGAAATTATAGTATTAGCCAAAAACTCACCTGTGAGTTGACTGTCTTTGAGCATTATCGCCGCGCCATTTTCCTCAAAAGCTTTTGCATTAAAAGTCTGATGATCACCAGCAGAATATGGATAAGGTATCAGAATAGACGGCAACCCCTTAGCCGCAACTTCTGCCACGGTTCCACCTGATCGGCATACTACAAGATTGGTAGAAGCATAAATATCCTCTATCCTGTTAAAAAAAGGTTGAACAATTGCTTTAAATGGTGATTTTCGATATGCCTCCTCAACTTTGGCAAAATCATTTTCACCAGTCTGGTGTATCATTTGAATCTTTGATGACATATCAGACAGATATTTCAAAGCATCTATCATAGCCATATTTATTGAATTTGCACCCTGACTACCACCAAGAAAAGTTATCGTTATTTTATTTTTGTCCAATCCCAGCTTCTCATGAGTATCGGGTGTTGTAACAATCTCTAAGCGAATAGGGTTTCCGGTAATTTTGGTCTTACCTTTAGGCAAAAATTTTACAGCTTCAGCAAATGGAACATATATCTCTTTTGCCAATTTGCTTAATATTTTGTTCGTTATGCCGGGCAAAACATTCTGCTCCTGAATCACAACAGGCTTACGAAGAAACCATGCCGCAAGTAGAACCGGTCCGCAAACATATCCGCCAGTACCTAACACGACATCCGGTTTAAACTTTGAAATTATCACTAATGACTTTAAAAAACCTGCTGGAACTTTTACAAAAACCTTGAGCCATTTCAAAGATAGTTTTCGTGGAAAGCCCTGAACCAGTATAGGCGCAAAATCAAATCCATAATCAGGCACTATCTTCGACTCCCGCTGACCTTTTCCACCAACAAAGAGAATCTTGGTCTCAGGCTCTAATTGCAATAGCGATTTTGCTACTGCTATGCCCGGGAAAATATGTCCGCCCGTCCCGCCACCAGAAATGACTACTTTTAATTCCATACAATAAACTCATTCGTTTAATATTTGAAAGTTGGGTTTCGTTCCTCTACTTTTTCTAATACTCAGACTCAATGGTATATTACATTCAAGATTCTCTTAATTTCTTCAAGAGATTTATCGCCCGCTCCAATATAGTCAAACCATTCTCTAACAGCTTCTTTTTGAGACTCAGTCCTTGAAGCATCCGCAAATGTGATTAAGTTCATGAATGCCTCTTCCCTTGCGAAAGTTCTATGATAGGGGTCCTTCTTAATCCACTGAACCAAAGGATCGTTTTCATCTGGAAAGGCTTTGTCTATGAATGGTTCGTATTCTTTATTTCTTCGATTGTGGAGATGAAACATTTCATGAAGAATCCACTGCTCTAATGAAATATCTACCTTAAAATAATCATTTCTATTTACAGGAACGTATATTCCAAATTTGTATTTACCAGACGGATCTGGTCCTGCAAATCCTTCCGGGGGATTAGGTTCTCCGAATACCATAGGAGACTTTATATCATTCGATTCAGCAATAATTGCATCTTCCAAAAAGTGTTTTGGAAAAGCTATTTTTAACTTAGATACCATTTTAGCAAAATCAGTTTGCATCTGATTCATTGTAAATTCTTCTTTGCTTTTATTTGCACAACTGTTTATCAATATGAATAGACAGATTACAGACAGAATTATTAGGTATTTAGGATGCATAATATTCCTCTTTATTGCTTAAATTAGTCAGTCATTGTCACTCAATACCCTATTTTTCGATATATTCAATAAAACACCTATTGCTATCAAACTCATTAGCAACGAAGAACCGCCGAAACTTATGAATGGCAACGTAATCCCTTTCGATGGAAGCGAACCCGTTGCGACTCCAACGTTTATAATCGTTTGAATTCCAATAAGACAGGAAATACCAACCGCAAGTAAGCTTCCAAATCGATCATCTGTTTTAAGTGATATGCGTATTCCTCTCCATACAACTATCATAAAAAGTATCACTAAGATTGAAGTACCAACAAACCCAAGCTCTTCGCCGATAACAGAGAATATTGAATCTGTATGCGGAGTAGGTAAATAATGTAATTTCTGCACGCCTTCACCGAGACCTGTCCCCAAAACGCCACCCGAACCCAAAGCATAAAGCGATTGAATTATGTGATAACTTGTTCCCTCCGGATCGCTTTCTGGATTAAAAAACGTCAAAACTCGCTGTAATCTATAAGGCGCCAGCACGACGCCAACTACAATAAAAACAACAGCGACTGACCCAAGTGAAACTAAATGTAATACCTTTGCTCCACCGATGAACAACAATAAAAAAGCCAAAAAAACTATTAAAATGATTGACCCAAAATCCGGCTGCGCAAAAAGTAAACCGAGATAAACCGAAATTATTATCAGAAACGGCAATATCCCTCGCTTAAAGCTCTTTACATTATCATTTTCTTTGCTCAAAAATCTTGCCATATAGACGATCAAAGCTAGTTTAGCAATCTCCACCGGCTGAAATGTGAAATTGCCTATCTTTATCCATCTGGTACTTCCACCGATCTTGACCCCTATACCGGGAATTAAAACAAGCACAAGTAAAATCAAGGAGAAAGCTACCATCAACCATACTAGACGTTGATAACGCTTATAATCTATCCACATAGCGCCGAACATCAAAACTAAGCCAATACCACAATAGATCAAATGTCGTTTCAGATAATGAAGGCTGTCTCCGAGTTGCTCTCTCGAAAAGGCATTGCTGGCGCTATAGACCATCAATATTCCAAAGATCAGTAATAATCCGACTACAATGAGAATATATTTATCAAATTTGACTGATGCCTTTTTAAACTCATCATACAGCATTTGTCTCCATTATCCTTTTCACCGCTTCTTTGAATATTCTGCCTCGTTCTGCGTAATCTCGGAACATATCGAAACTTGCACATGCAGTTGATAGAAGAACAGTGTCGCCTGATTCTGCGAGTTTATAAGCCATCAATACAGCGTCATCCATTGTTCCTGCCATATTGGGAACGGAGAAGCTACCTAAAGCGTTTTGAATCTTATCCGCACTTTCACCGATTATGACAAGGTGTTTCACTTTCTCTTTTACGAGAGGTATAATCGGAGTATAGTCATTGCCCTTATCACGCCCACCGATTATCAGGATCACGCCTTTTTCCATGCTTTCAAGTGCCGCTTTAAGAGAGACAACGTTTGTGGCTTTTGAGTCATCAATAAAACGGATACCATTTGCTTCACCTGCGAATTCAAGAGCGTGTTCCAGACCATTAAACGTCCTAAGCACTTCAGCGATGGATTCTGGTTCTGCGCCGTATATCATACTCACCGCAGTTGCAGTCATAGCATTTTCAAGATTGTGTCTTCCGGGTATCTTTAATTCGTTAGTCCGACATATCGTCACAATATCGTCGCCATAAAGGTTTGCCACTATGTTTCCATATTTCAAGTAGAAGCCCTTATCCAATATTTTCCGACTGCTGAAAAACACAGCCTTTGCATCAGTAAGAGAAGCACATGCAGACGCCAAACGATCATCAGCGTTAAGAACGATATAGTCCTGTTTCGTTTGATTAGCAAATATTCTGCGTTTTGCGGTGTAATACTCCTCAAAGTCTTTGTGGCGATCCATGTGATCAGTCATAATGTTTATAATAACGCTAATCGCTGGTCTAAAGTGAACAGTAGTCTCTAATTGAAAACTAGAGGCTTCAAGCACCAGCAGATCAGATTCCGTCAAGTCAAGAACGTACTGAGATAATGGGATCCCAATATTGCCAGCGACTAAAACCTTACCACCCTTAAACGTCTTGTTTAATATTTGTCCTGTCAATGTAGAAGTCGTGGACTTTCCTTTTGTTCCGGTAATTGCAATTATCGGTGCCTTGCAGATTCTATAAGCTAGTTCAATCTCACCAATGACTGGTATGCCTTTATTTCTCACGCTTTCCAGCACCGGGATATTGAATGGCACGCCGGGGCTTACTACAACAAGGTCAGCGCCTTCAAATACTTCTTCTGGATGTCCGCCAAGATGAAACTCGATCTGCGGATATTCAGATTTCAGTCTGTTGAATATGTCTTTTAATTCATCTTCGCCTTTCTGATCGCTGATCAGAACGTTTGCGCCAAGCCTGATCAGCAGTTTTACCGCCGCTTCCCCGCTTCGTGCAAGTCCCAATACAATTACCCGTTTATCTTTGAAATCTTCTCTTGTGTTCATCGGTGGCTATATTCCTTATTATTAGTTTTTCACTTATAGAAATAAAAAGAAGTTAAACACGGAGACACAGAGGCACGGAGAAAAAAGATGAAGGCGGAAGGATGATGGATGAAAAAGGAGAAACGAGTATTACAGTTTCATCCTTCATCACTCATCCTTCATACTTTCTCTGTTCTCTCCGTGCCTCTGTGTCTCCGTGTTTTTTCATGAATTATGACTGTTCATCAACTAACTGAAAAAGTCGTATTATTATCTTAGCTTCAACGTACTCAATGCAACCAACAAGAGTATAGCCGATACTATCCAGAACCTTACAACAATCTTGCTTTCCGCCCAGCCCATAAGTTCAAAATGATGATGTATCGGTGTTCTCTTAAACACTCGTTTACCTCTGGTCTTAAACGAAACAACTTGTATGATGACTGAAACAACTTCCATAACAAATATCCCGCCTATTATAATCAGAAGTAATTCGTTCTTTGTAAAGACCGCAATCGTTCCCAGAGAACCGCCAATAGCAAGCGCTCCTGTATCTCCCATAAACACACGGGCAGGATGGCAATTGTACCAGAGGAATCCGAGAGAGGCACCGACTAATGCCGCACAAAAGACAGTTAATTCTCCACTCTGTGGAAGGTGAACAATACCGAGATACGCGCTGATCTTTGCATGGCTAGTGACGTACGCAAGTATTGTGTAAGCAACAGCCACAAAAGTTGTGCATCCAATAGCAAGACCATCAAGACCATCCGTCAGATTAACAGCGTTAGCGGCTCCAACGATCACTATCATAGCAAAAGGAATAAACAGCCAGCCAATATCGGGTCTTAAATACTTAAAGAACGGAAAAAAGAGTGTGCTATTTGTCGTAATCCCATCCGATGGAGGCTCTGCAAAATGGTACATATAAAAAGCGATTGCCAATGCCCCTAATGCTTCAACAGCCAATCTCTGCCATGCTTTTACTCCCCGGTGGCTTTTGATAAGCTTAAAATAATCATCTACAAATCCAATACTTCCGAACCATATAGCCGAAAGCACTGCTATCCAAATTAAGGGATTATCCAGCCTTGCCCAAAGTAAAGTTGATAAAAGCAATGAAGCAAGTATCAGCAAGCCACCCATCGTTGGTGTACCGGCTTTGTGATTGTGCATGTCCTGAACTTCCCAGCGAATAGTCTGACCAAATTTCAATGCCCGTAATTTTTCGATTACAAACGGACCAAGTATAAAACAAATTAATAGCGCAGTTACAGCCGCATAGATAGACCTAAAAGTAATATACTTAAAAACGTTAAATGGTGAAAATAGCTCTGTTAGTTTCTCAAAAAATAAATAATAAAACATTGATAATAAAATTCCTATTGATTGACCAATTCAGTTTAGTATTTCCAATTGCTCGTTTTGTTTAATCTCCGTTTTGATAGGCTCTACTGAAAGATGAAAACCCAATGCTTGCAATATAGCTTCTAAAATATCAAATCTTGGATTATCTTTATTGGCAAAGAAATCATAAACATCCTGCTGACTCAATTTAGTATGTTCTGTGATTTTAGCAATTCCACCTTGTGCATCAGTAACATCTTTCAGAGCAAGTAGAAATGCTTCTGTATCACCATCTTCCTCATATTCCTCAAAAATAACAGAAAGAAAGATTCTAGCATCTTCAGGATCATGCAAACTTTCCATAAGAAGATCATTAAAATCCCTATATTGTCTCATTTTTTTGACTCCATTTATAATCATACCAATAATATTTTACTCTCTGAATATCACGTTCTTGAGTATTTTTATATCCACCTGCTAAAAGCAAAACGATTTCATCACCTACTTGACCATAGTAAATTCTATATCCAGAACCAAAATGTAACCTTAACTCGTAAAGTCCTTCACCAATTGATTTATGATCACCTAGATTGCCTTGTTCTATACGCATTAATCTTGATCTAATACGAACTTGGATCGTTTTATCTTTAATAGATTCAAGCCAATCAATAATATGGTTCATTTCCATATTCGTCTTTATATGTTTTTATAATCATAAATTATTACTGTGTAGATTGTAATCCAAGATTCTATCTTGGTTTTTATAATTGCCAACTTTGGAAAGCGGGGCTACAAAGACACTAATGATGGTAAAGAAACCTCAAACTGTAACTTATTGCCGAGAATCTCTTTGGCATCAAGTATTTCTAATCCAATTAATTTTCCTGATGTATCAATATCAGCATACACACCGGGAACAACAGTAACAGTCTGAGCAGATTTGATACCATCAGCACCAAACCATATATAAAGCAAATCTCGTTCTGAATCATATTCAATCTTCATTTTTTATTGCATAAAGAATTATATGTAGAACATACTGACTAGCTTGTTTTAATGCACAAACAATCTAACAGAATGTTCTACTGTTGCAAAGCTTTATTCTTACGTTTATTCTCTTTGGGTTATTTACCAGCCTTGATTTTGCCCCATGTTCCTACTAGGCTTTCTTTTGGTGAAACTGATGTTGTAGGTTGATCAAAAGGATTATACTCCCATACAGTATCATAATGATCAACATGGGCAAAAAAGGGCATTCCTCCAATTTGATAGATAAGATTATTTACTACAGCGGATGATTGATAACCAATTGGAAAAGGCATATTTTTTGTGTTTTCCCATTTATCATTTACAGGGTCATATACATCAAAAGTTGGTAAAGCCGAATTGCCAATAGCCCAATTAAAACCTCCGATACAATATATTTTGCCATCTATAACATTTGCAGTTAAGGCATCTCTTATTGTTGGCATGTTTGCTTTTTGAGTCCATGTTTCATCATTAGGATCATATTCCCATACTTCATTGGTAGCCATGCTGTTGACAAATCCACCTATAACATAAACTTTGCCATTTATTACACAAAAACCAATTTCGCTTCTTGTCTTCGACATAGGTTTTTTCTTCTCCCATGTATCAGTTTTAGTATCATAAACATCTATATCTGAATATTCGATATTGCCATTTATGAAATAACCCCCCATGATATAGATTTTCTCACCAAATGCTACAATTCCTGCAAGACTTCTGCAATTTGGCATAGCGGATTTTGTTTCCCAGGTATCTGCAATAGGGTCATAAATACCAGTTGGTGTTTCGGCTTGCATATTACCAAAAACATATATCTTTTTATTAACTGCAATCGTCATAGGGGCTTGTCTACTATGAGGCATATCTGCTCTTTTTTCCCACGTGTCAGAAACTGGATTATATTTTTCGCATGTTGTCCGACCGCCTTCAGAACCTCCGAAAATATAAATCTCATTATTAAATTCGCAGGCTGAAAATTGACAGTTTGCTCTTATCATATTTGCTTTTTGTGTCCATTTATCCGCAAAAGATAAGCTGGACATACTCAGCAGAACCAAAGACACAATCAATATTGACATCATTTTAATGGGGGGGAGTACAAACCTTAGATTAACCTTCATTGAGCTTCTCCTTAATTTTTTGACGTAATACCAATTTCCAAAAATCATATTTTCCTCTCCGTGCCTCTGTGTCTCCGTGTTTAAATTCCTTTTTCATCCTTTTCCAAGCGCTTCCAATATCTGTTCCATCTTCATTCCTCTTGAACCCTTAATCAGCAAGAGATCACCCTTATTCAGTTTTTTACGAAGATACTCAATAGCTTCGGGGTTAGTTTTACAAACAACAACATTTTTCATGCCTGATTCTAATGCAGATTCTGCAATCCTGACCGCTCTATTTCCTACGGTGACAAGTATTTCTGATACTCCTGATGTGCCGATATATTTACCTGTTGCCTCGTGGAGTTCTTCGCTTTGCTCGCCAAGCTCCAGCATGTCACCGATAACCATGACCTTTTGTCCATCACTTTTTAGGTTTTTCAAAAGATCAACAGCAACCCTCATTGATACTGGATTGGAGTTATAGGCGTCATTTATGATCGTTACTCCATCAATTATCAATCTCTGCATTCTCATTGACGTTTGCTGGTACGATTCAAGTGATACTTTAATGCTGTCAAGTCCAACGCCAAACATCACACCTACTGATATTGCCGCCAGTGCATTATATACGTTATGTCTGCCGACTGATGGAAGTTTAATTCTTTCATAAGCATTGTTTATCGAAATAGTAAATTCTGGTCTGCCCTCCTGATCCAGAACAACGTCTTTTGCTGTAACGTCAGCAGGATTGTCTATACCATAAAATATGACGTTCCCTCTGACGACATTGCTCATTCTCGACACATAGGGGTCATCAATATTCAAAACAGCAGACTCTGCCGATTCTACTAATATTTGTTTTTCTTTTCCTACGCCATCAATGGAACCGAGGAATTCAAGATGTGTAGAGCTTATGTTTGTAACAACAGCTACTTTCGGTTCGGCTATATCTACCAATTGAGACATCTCACCCGGAATGCTTATTCCCATCTCCAAAACTGCTAGATTGTATGAACTGGAAAGCCTGAATAGCGTCAATGGCAATCCGATAGTATTATTGAGATTACCTTCGCTTTTTAGTACGCTGAATTTCTCTGACAGTATCGCTGACGCCATGTCTTTGGTTGTCGTTTTACCATTGCTTCCAGTGATTCCGATAACAGTAATATTAAACTTATTTTTATAATATCGGGCAATGTCTCCGAGTGCTTTTGTCGTGTCTTTAACCATCACAACGTTAGATTTTAGCTCATCCAATCCCTGCACTTCGTGAGATAATACAACTCCCATTGCCCCTTGTTTTATAGCATTGACAGCGAAATTGTGAGCATCAAACCTTTCGCCTATAAGGGCAACGAAAAGATCGCCATTTTTTAGATGGCGGGAGTCAGTAGATATGCTATTGACAATAGCATTAGGATCCCCCTTCTCCAGACTCCCGTTTGTAGCTTTTATAATATCGCTGATCTTAAAATTTTCCACACAACCCACTTTTTGTAGAAATTAAACACAAAGACACAAAGGACACTAAGAATAGAACGCAGATGACGCGGATTAAACAGATTTTCGCTGATTTTCCTTTTATTTACTTCTGATCCGCGTACATCCGCCAAATCCGCGTTTATCCGCGTGCTATTTCCTAAAGTTTAAAAGGATTTCTTAAACTTGCTTGACAATGCCTTTTATCTTTACTTTTGAAGTCTTTCCTGAATAAATTCACTTGCAATTTCTTTATCGTCAAAATGTATCTTATTAACTCCGATTATCTGATAATTTTCGTGACCTTTACCAGCGATCACAATAAAATCACCTTTGTTTGCGATCTCAATAGCCTTCTGGATCGCTGATCTTCTATCGGGAATAACTTCATAGTGTCCGCCTTTTATGCCTTCGAGTATGTGAGATATGATTTGTGTTGGGTCTTCGGTTCTGGGATTATCGGAAGTGACAAAAGCATAATCGCTCAAGCTTGTCACAACCTCACCCATGATGGGTCTTTTGGTTTTATCTCGATCTCCGCCACATCCAAAAATGGTTATAAGTCTTCCTTTTGTAAGTTTTCTTGCCGTAGTCAAGACTCGTTCCAGCGCATCGGGAGTGTGTGCATAATCAACGATCACAGTATAATCCTGCCCGCAGTTGACACGCTCAAACCTTCCCGGAACGCCCTCAACAGCTTCAAGACCGGCTTTGATTGTATCCAGACTTAACCCTTGAGAATAACCGACGCCCATAGCCGCAAGTGCATTATGCAAATTGTATTCACCCAATAGTTGAAGCTTTATTTCAACCTCATCTTGTCCACGTACTAATACTCGAAAGAATAACCCATCTGAAGTAGATTGATAATCTACAACTTTCAGAACCGCATTAGAATTAACAGCATAAGTGATAACTTCTGCTTTTGTATTACGAATGAGATGTTCACTTATCGGGTCATCTGCATTAATAACCGCATAAGTGTTTTTCTTATAATCTAAAAGGCTTGTAAAAAGCTTAGTCTTCGCCGCAAGATAGCCTTCCATGCCTTTGTGAAAGTCAAGATGATCCTGAGTCAGATTCGTGAAAACTGCAACGTCAAAGGCTACCTCGTCAACCCGCTTGAGTTCAAGAGCATGTGAGGAAGCCTCCATTACAACTGCATCCATGCCCTCGTTTACAGCATCACCGAGAACTTTCTGGAGACGGTGCGCTTCAAAAGTCGTCATACCTGCTGAAACGTCCTTACCGCCGACTCTCTGGATAATGGTTCCGAGTATAGCTGTCTTTATTCCACTGGCGTTTAGAATTGACCTTGATAAATAGCAGGTAGAGGTTTTTCCATTGGTACCAGTTACGCCTACCATCAGAAGCTTATGGGATGGATTATCATATAAAACCGCAGACATCTTTGCCAACGCCGATCTCGTATCCTCTACACGTATAAAAGCGACACCGTTCTTCAATTCGATCTCGCTGAGAGGTTTCTGAACCACTATTGCAGACACCCCATTTTTGATCGCATTTGGTATATAATCGTGACCATCAGTACGATAATTCCAATAGGCATAAGGCGATTCATAAACAGATGGCATACATGCAAAAACATAACCGTCTTTCGCCTCACGAGAATCGTCAGTGATACCATTGATCTGAACGTTCAGATCACCGTATTTCTCTATTATTTTTATATCACTTAAAAGTTTTGGCAAAAAAACCATTTTTATATAATTCCTATAATTTTGAAACCCGTTTAACTCGTTGGTTTCATTTTGGTAACGCATACTCCCTGACCAACGGTAAGATATTGCATAATCTGAGTTGCGATCTCTTTAAAAACAGGACATGAGACTACCCCACCAAGATACTCCCCTTGTGGTTCGTCAATCACAATTATCATAGATATTAAAGGCTTATCTGCCGGAAGAAAGCCGACAAAAGAACTTACGTATTTGCCTGGCAGGTAACCGTTCCCATCATCAGATGCTTTCTGAGATGTCCCAGTTTTTCCGGCTACCATGTATCCGTCCATTTTAGCTTTTTGACCGGTTCCATTCTCGACCGCACCTATCAAAATGCTCTTCATTATTTGTGCTGTCTTTGCAGATATGGGTCTTTTGCTCTCACTGGGTATAAACTCGTTAATGGAATTTTGACCGTCCATTACCTTTTTTACAATAAATGGTTGCATTATAACGCCGTCATTGGCGATAGCATTTGTTGCGGATAACATCTGGATCGCAGTTACTAGGATTTCCTGTCCATAAGGTATTGCGTCCATTGATCGTTCCGTCCACTTTTTTGGTTCTTTGACAATTCCATCAGTTTCCTGCGTATCCACTCCCGTTTTTTCACCAAGTCCAAAAGCTTTGATATATTCATATAATCGCTCTTTACCAAGCCTTTTAGCAATCTTGACAGTTCCAATATTACTGGATTCTTCAATAACCTCTCTGAATGTTAGCTGTCCATGACTACCTGAATCGTGTATGACGTGTCCTTTCACACGGTATGCACCATTTTCACAGTCAATTATTTCGTTGGGATTGACAAGGTTTTCGTTTATAGCCGAAGCCGCTGTGATGATTTTAAAAGCGGAACCCGGCTCATAAAGATCAATCAATGCTCGATTGCGTTTTGAGTCGTCATCTACGGAAAATGCGTTATTCAGATTGTATGTCGGATAATTAGCAAGTGCGAGTATTTCACCGGTCTTGGGATTCATAACTATGACAGAACCGCCGTTAGCGATCCATTTCTCACAGGCTGATTGAAGCTCTCTTTCCACAATACTCTGGATTATGCTGTCCAGAGTAAGCACAAGATCATGTCCTGGGGCAGGTCTATTGTATGATACGTTAAGCGGGTCCAAGTCACGCCCTTTGCGATCTTTTCTGGTCAGGATCTCATTGGATTCTCTACGCATAGAGGCATCGTATTTTTTCTCGATACCTTCAAGACCTACGTTATCCAATCCAACGAATCCCAAAACGTGTGACGCAAGTGCGCCTTGTGGATAAAATCGCTTACCTTCTTCTTGAAAACCCAATCCTTTGAAATTATGCATCTTGATGGTCTTAGCAGTCTGCTCTGGTAATTGCCTTTTCAGCCAGATGAAATGCTTTTCTGAATCAAATTTTTGCAATATATCGCCCTTTGATACGCCCAATATTGGAGACAACGAATCAGCCACTAATTCAGGTTTTTCCAAAACGGAAGGGTCACTGTAAAGAGAATAGGATTTTGTGCTTATGGCTAAAGGCTTGCCTTTTTTGTCATATATAGCACCACGTCTGGGATTTATACACAATGTCTTACGATGCTGAAGGTCAGCACGAAGTTTCAGTTCTTTCCCATCAATACACTGAATCCAGAACAGACGGTATAACAACAGGGCAAAGCAGAGTTCAACAAAAATGAGTGCAATTATAGTTCTTCTGCGAAGGCTTCTGGAATCAGATTTACGTCTTGCAGACCGACCGGAGCCTGCCGAATATTTTGCCCCTTCGCTGATATTTATCTCAACTCGATCAAATCTATCCATTTTCACAATATTACCACTATTAACGACTTATACTAATCGTTTTTGTAGCCCAAGCTTCCAGCTTGGAAACTTAAAAAGCCAACCTAAAAGGTCGGGCTACAAAGTGCCTTAAATTCTTAATCTATGAGAACTAGCACAAGTCGTAACTATTAGCTATTTATCCGCTACTTATTTCTCCAAAAATATTACTTTAGTGTCAGGAGATCTGACCATATTGAGATCATTTACTGCAACGTTACCGATCCTGTCTGGCGATTTTAGTTTACCTATTTCGACTAGCATCCTTTTGTTTTCTTCCTCAATTAATTCTTTTTTCTCAGTCAGAGCATTTATTTCAACAGCAATCTCAACTGCATCAGACGTCAACCATATACGAATAAAAAGCAAGGACATTATCACCAGAAAGCTAATGGCTACTATAATCACCTTACGCCATTTTATTCTCTTGTGATTATCCTTCTGCATTTTGCTTTATCCTTCCGTCTTGATCTCTACAACTTCTCCGCTACTCTCATTTTAGAACTACGTGATCTTGGGTTAATCTCAACTTCCTCGTCATTCGGAGTTATCGGTTTTTTTGTGATTATCTTAATAACTGGTTTTTGACCACATATACATATTGGTATCTTTGGCGAGCATATACAGCCATGTTCCAGAGTGCGAAATGTGTTTTTTACTATCCTGTCCTCTAAAGAATGAAAAGAGATGACGCAAATACGACCGCCTGATCTGAGAATCCGAATAGCCTGCTCAAGACCGCTTTTGAGATTTTCAAGCTCGTTATTTTTATAAATACGCAGTGCCTGAAATGTCCTCGTTGCGGGATGTATACTTTCATTTGATCTTGGCACTGATTTCTCTATGATTTCTGCTAATTGTCTTGTTGTAGTGATGGGCGATCTTTCCCTTGCAGTGACTATATTTCTTGCAATCCTTTTTGCCCAGCGTTCCTCACCAAACTCTTTTATTATCTCTGTTAGTTTATCAATACTTTCTTTGTTAAGCTCATAAGAGATCGGTCTGTCTGCCTTTTGATCCATGCGCATGTCCAAATTGGCATTATATCTGAAGCTAAACCCTCTATCGGGTGTATCGAGTTGAATCGAGGAAACTCCAAGGTCCATCAATACGCCGTCAACTTCAGATATACCATGCAGATCTAACAGTGAAATTAAATCAGTAAAGTTCCCATTGATGAGAGAAACACGATCTCCGTAATTTTTTAGATTCTCATTTGCTATGGCTAACGCTTGTGAGTCAACATCAATTCCCAAGACACTGGCTTTTGGGTCTGCTTCAAGAATTCCGAGTGTGTGACCGCCAAGTCCAATTGTGCAGTCAACATAAATACTGCCGATTTTGACCACAAGTTGATCAACAACCTCTTGAAGCATAACTGGAACGTGACCTAAATTCATCATTTTTTACGCCGCCAATTATGTGCCAGACCACGTCCTCAATGTATCAGACCCTCGATGAGTCTGATTCCATTCCCAAACTTTAGGATTCCATAGCTCTATGTGGCTTCGTACACCAACGACAAGTACCTCTTGATCTATGTCAGCGACCTTTTTCATATCCGGGGGGATAACAATTCGTCCAGAGCCGTCAATCTTGCAGTATTCAGCATTAGAGCATATATCTCGCTCTACCTGCATTAAATTAGTTAGAGAACCGCCCTGTGGATTTTCAAGTTTCTCGGCTAACTGCTCGAATTCTTTGCTAGGGAATAAACATATAATGTTTCCGGGCATCAAGACGACGTATAGTTCGTCAGAACCATACTTATCAGTCATGATATCTCGCATTTTTGATGGAATACTGACACGTCCATCTTTCGTAACTGTATGTGCAGATTTGCCTACAAACATTCTGAAAACCGCCCTAACTTGACAAAGAATAAATTTTCAAGAAAATACTTGCTAAATTTCAAACATTAGCATAGAATATAAGTACCAATGTTGTGAATCAATAGTTATTACCGCCCTTAACCAAATTTGCCGAGTCATGCCAACTCATGCCAGCCTATGCCATATAGTAAACCTATTGACAAAAAAAGTCAAGAAAAAAATTACATCAAATCGTGTCCAGACAAGGCTTTAAGTCTATTATAAGGCTATACTGACGTTAAGTAGTAAGGCTTGAAACGTTGATTTTACTCACTAGAATACATATCAAAAAAAATTTATAGAATACAAAAATTTTTCTGATATGTTATTAAATTTTTTTTCATGACAAAAACACTGTAAAAAAGCTAAACTTTGCAGACTAATTTATCCGTGCTAATCCGTGTATATCCGTGGCTAAAAATGTTTTAAATAAACTTCTGGAACGTGATTATAATTGAGATACACCCACTTTTTTAACAAATGTTACATTCAGAGAATTATATTAATGAATTCTTTTATTCATACAGGTTTTGTATAGAAAAACCCGTTACTTGTTACTTGTCACCCATAATTAAATGAATTGGAGATTGTTATGGAAAAATATGTTCCCGTAGAGATTAGAGGTCGAGAACCCATTGACGTAATCGAGTTGGATTCACAACATGATCCAGACGATTCTATCCTATTCGTATATTACATAAAAACCAATTCCGATCTGGTTGAAACGGCTAAAAAGATCGCTGAAGAGGAAACTACCGGGAAATGGATAGGTGGAGGCACGCCAACTTCTGTATTTCACTCAGCGCAGGCTGACGTTTGCAGAATTGAAAAATACGCTCCCGGCGAAGGCGTGATATACGTGCGTTCTCCATTGGCGAATCTCGATATGGATTCTGACCTTTTCTATCAGATTTCAATGCTTTCAGTAGGCGGACCCATATTAGAATTTGTCTATTATCAAAGTGTGGCTTTTATTGATTTTACTCTTCCAGAGAAAATCTTAAAGAAATTCCCCGGACCAAAGTTCGGTATCAAAGGTTCAAGAGAATTCATCGGACTCAAGGACGGTGAGCCTTTGATGGGAACAATCATCAAGCCATGCTGTGGATTGACTCCAGAGGAAGCCGCAGAGAAGGCCTATCAAGCGGCACTTGGTGGGGCAGTTTTGATGAAGGACGATGAAAAGATGATGAATCCTGTATACTGCCCGTTTGAGAAGAAGGTAAGACTTGTATCAAAAGGATTGAGAAAAGCGGCTGAACAGACAGGCAAAAAAGTCATATATGCTCCCCATCTAACTGCACGACCTGACAAAATAAAGGACATGGCTAAAAAGGCTATTGATTACGGCGCTACTGGCGTCATGTTCAACGCGATTCTGGCAAATAATCTTGGCACAGTAGAAATACTAGCTTCTGATCCTGATATAAATGTTCCTATATACATTCACAGTGGAGGGCGTTCTGCGCTGTCAACAGGACATAGGCGTATTGATGACGTGGTAATAGCGAAACTCACAAGGCTATGCGGAGGCGATTATTTCCAGATAGGCGTTATGGGTCAGTTTAACGTTCATGTTGCCTCTCTTGATCCGAGTCTGCTGGTCAGATTGAACGAAGTTTTCCAAGAACCTCTAATTGGAATTAAGGATACTGTATCGGTAACAGCAGGTGGATTGGGCGCATCAAATGTAGGTAAAAATATCGAGGCATTCGGCTATGACCTTGCACCGCTTGCAGGATCAAATGTGCTTGATCATCCAATGGGACCAAAATCAGGTTCAATAGCTATGGAACAGGCAGTGACGGCTTTCAGAGAAGAAGGTATTACAGACCCCAAAATCTTGAAAGAATATGCTGTCAAAAAAGGATATAAAGAGCTTCAGGCAGTTCTGTAAAAAGAATTAAAACACGGAGACACAGAGGCACGGAGAAAAAGTATGAAGACGGAATGATGATGGATGAAAAAAAGAAACGAGTATTACTGTTTCAACCTTCATCACTCATCTTTCATACTTTCTATGTTCTCTCCGTGCCTCAGTGTCTCCGTGTTTTTTCATGAATTATGACTATTATTCAACTAACTGAAAAACTCGTATAAATAAGGTAATAAAATGGACAAATACACAAAGGCTAATCAGCTTAGTTGGGATGAAAGAGTTCCCATTCACGTCGCATCCAAATGCTATGATCTTGATTCATTCAAAGCGGGACGTTGCTCTCTCAAATCAATCGAGCTTGAAGATTTAGGCGATGTCTCAGGAAAATCTCTGCTTCATTTGCAATGCCATTTCGGAATGGATACGCTATCATGGGCAAAACAGGGCGCAATCGTTACAGGCGTTGACTTTTCTGCTCAGGCTATTGAACAAGCCAGAGCATTATCGAAGGAACTCAATATCGAAGCGCAATTCGTCCTTAGTAGTGTCTATGATCTGCCTCAAAATCTTACAGGTGACTTTGATATTGTTTATACTTCTTATGGAGTGTTATGTTGGCTCAATGATCTTGCTACATGGGCAAATAATATTTCGCATTTCTTAAAACCCGGTGGAATTTTCTACATCATTGATGGACATCCCACAGGGATTATGTTTGACGAGGATTCAAAGGATCAATTACTTATTCGGCACAGCTACTTCAATTCCGGTCCAGAAAAATTTGATTCCCCATATACTTACACTGACGGAGATGCTCTCGTAAATAATACTATAACCTACGAATGGTCGCACAGCATAGGTGAGATAGTAAATTATTTGATTAACGCAGGGCTTGAGATTCAGTTTATCCACGAGTTCCCCTTCTGTTTCCATAGATATATGCCTTTGATGATTGAGGATGCAGATGGCTGGTGGAGATTGCCAGATGGAGATGAGCGAATTCCGTTTATGTTTTCATTGATGGCAAAGAAGAAATATCATGATCTACCTTGACAATGCCGCAACATCACGTCCAAAACCTCCAGAAGTGCTGCAGGCGATGAATGACTACATGACCAACGTCTGCGCTAACTCTGGACGCTCAGGACACCAACTATCCATAGAAGCCAGCCGAATAGTATATAGAACTCGTGAGGCACTTGCCAAGTTATTCAATGCCGATGACCCTTTGCAGATTATATTCACGCTGAATGCTACGGAAAGCATAAACCTTGCGTTACAGGGAATACTTCAACACGGTGATCACGTTATTACAAGCAGTATGGAACACAATTCCGTCATGCGCCAATTAAGAGTGCTAGAGAGTCAAGGAATCGAGATTACAGTCGTTAAATGCTCTCAGCAAGGGTTTCTTGATCCATCAGACGTTAAAAATGCAGTGAAGAAAAATACGAAAATGATCGTCCTTAATCACGCATCCAACGTTATTGGAAGTATTCAGCCTGTCGAGGAAATAGGGCTTATCGCAAGAGATCATGGACTGATATTCCTTCTCGATTCTGCACAGACAGCAGGCGTCTGTGAGATTGACGTTCAGAAGATGAACGTTGATTTATTGGCTTTCTCAGGACACAAATCGCTTTATGGTCCCGTCGGCACAGGTGGACTTTACATTCGTAATGGTATCAACCTGAAACCTCTGAAATATGGCGGAACTGGAAGCCGTTCTGACGAGGAGTATCAGCCAGATTTTTTACCTGATAGATACGAAAGCGGTACGCTTAATATTGTCGGAATAGCCGGACTTGGTGCAGGCGTGGAATTTGTAATGCGTGAGGGCATCGAGAATATTCGCAAAAAGGAAAGTGAACTAACGCAAAAACTCATCAATGGATTGCTGTCAATTCCGAAAGTATCTGTATATGGTGGTATTAATGCACAGAAGCAGATCGGTGTCGTATCTTTCAATATTCAAGGCTTTTCTCCGTCTGAAATTGCTATGTATCTGGAGGAAAATTTTGACATTCTCTGCCGTGCAAGCCTGCACTGTTCGCCATCGGCACATAGGACCATCGGAACGTTCCCTGATGGTGCTGTTCGATTTAGCTTAGGAATATTTACCACTGATAATGATGTTGATATTGCTATAAATGCTGTGAGAAATATAGTAAAAGATAATTAGCCACTGATGAAACACGGATTTTTACTGATAAATAATGGCATTGTCAAAAATAAATGGAATATGTCGCTTAATAGTGCATAATCTTAGGAACTGTAATTCGGAAAGGGTAGTAAACCGAATTACAGTTGTAATATTTTGGTTATATTTTGACTTTTTTGAAAATGACATAAAAAATTGAGTGTTTGGTGTAGAATACCTTTCCGAGTTACAGTTTGTCCAGATTTGACCTTGACAGATAATTATTTCTATGATAGAATGTCTGTCAAAGATGTATTTTTCACTTTAATTTTCAGACAATATCAGGTGCCACATAAAATGAATTTTGCTGGAAAAACCGATGTCAATAATTTTCTCACCATTCGACTACAACAGGCTGATTATGCTCTCCTCTATATTATTATTACCTTGCGCTTGTTGCATCTGATGGTGGGCAACAGAGTTTCCAGATAGAAATACTAAAAAAATTTTAGATTTTTTATAAAAGCCCACTGATCGAAGATGTTTCGATAGTGGGCTTTTTTAGTTTCAGGAGGTAAATATGTTTAAGCCCGTGTCTACGGATTTAGCTTTTGTGCAAAGAGAAAAACAGGTACTCGATTTCTGGAAAGAGAATGACATATTCCAGAAAAGCTTATCTAATCGTGAAGGTTGTCCTGCCTTTGTATTTTTTGAAGGACCACCGACTGCTAACGGTATGCCTACCATTGCGCATGCCCTGACACGAGTAATGAAAGACCTTATGTGCAGATACAAAACGATGACGGGTCATTACGTCAGAAGAAAAGCCGGATGGGATACTCACGGTCTGCCAGTGGAACTTGAGATCGAGAAGGAACTCGGTATAAACGGAAAAAAACAGATCGAGGCTTATGGAGTTGAAGCGTTCAACAAGAAATGCAAAGAAAGTGTATTTAAATACGAAAGCGAATGGCGAAAGCTAACCGAAAGGATAGGCTACTGGCTTGATCTGGACCACCCCTACATAACATTAGACAATGATTACATTGAAAGTGTGTGGTGGTCACTAAAAAGGTTCTGGGAAGAGGGCTTGCTCTACAAAGCATATAAAGTCCTTCCATATTGTGCTAGATGTGGAACGTCTCTTTCCAGCCACGAGGTTTCGCAGGGATACAAAGCTATTGAAGACCCGTCAGTTTACATCAAGATGAGGTTAGTAGACGAAGAAAACACTTCCTTCTTAGTCTGGACAACAACACCATGGACTTTGCCGTCCAACGTGGCATTGGCTGTGCGAGATAACTATGATTACGTCACTGTCGAATACGAAGGAGAGAAATTAATACTCGCTGAGAAACTCGTTGAAAAAGTTTTCAGTGAACCTCCAAAGATCGTCAAAAGAATGAAAGGTGCAGATATTCTTGGTAAGAGTTATAAGCCTTTATTCGATTTCGTCAATCCAGACAAAAAAGCTTATTACGTCGTACACGGTGACTTTGTGACGCTTGTTGACGGAACAGGTATAGTACACATGGCGCCAGCATTTGGTCAGGACGACTACGAGATGAGCAAGATTTATGACCTGCCCGTGGTACAGTTAGTGGACCTTGATGGAAACTTTACTAAAGAAGTTACCCATTGGTCTGGAATGTTCGTCAAAGACGCTGACCCATCAATAACTCAAGATTTGAAAGATCGTGGTCTGCTATTCAAACAAGAGCTTTATCTACACGATTATCCATTCTGCTGGCGTTGTGATTCGCCATTGCTGTATTACGCAAAATCATCATGGTTCATCAAAACGACTTCATACAAAGACAAGATGATAGAAGAGAACCGAAAGATAAACTGGTATCCCGATCACATCAAGGAAGGTATCTTCGGAAACTGGCTGGAAAACAACATTGACTGGGCGATCAGCCGAGACAGATACTGGGGAACTCCCTTAAATATATGGGTCTGCTCGGAATGTGATACTCAACAAAGTATCGGTAGCATCGAGGAGCTAAAAAAGCTTGGCAAGAACGTTCCTGACGATATTGAATTACACAAACCCTACGTTGATGATATAATTTTGACCTGTCATGCTTGCGGGGCAGAGATGCGACGTGTTCCAGAGGTTATTGATTGTTGGTTCGATGCTGGTTCGATGCATACGGCGCAATGGCATTACCCTTTTGAGAATAAAGAAATATTCAAGGATAGTTTCCCCGCCGACTTTATATGCGAGGCAATAGATCAGACGAGAGGATGGTTTTATACTCTGCTTGCAACGTCTGTATTCCTTTATGGTAGTACGTCATACAAAAACTGCCTCGTAGTTGAGCATGTTCTCGGACCCGACGGTAAGAAGATGAGCAAGAGCAAAGGCAACCGTATTGAGCCGAATGAGATACTTGACGTTTACGGTGCAGACGCATTGAGATGGCATTTTTCAGTAAGCCCGCCGTGGATAAGACGACCATTAAGCAAAGAATCTGTTGAAGAAATGGTCAAAAAATTCATGGGAACATTGCACAACGTATACAGCTTCTTCGTCCTCTATGCCAACATAGATAATATGAACCCGAATGAATATGAGCTTCCCGTTAAAGAGCGTGAAGTCATTGATAGATGGATAATATCTCTGTATGAGAATCTGGTCAAAAATGTGCATGAAAATATGGATATTTATCAGATAAACAAGGCTACAAGGGGAATAGCGGACTTTGTTGACGAGTTAAGCAACTGGTACGTCAGGCGATGCAGAGATCGCTACTGGGGTTCAGAGACTACCAAAGACAAAATAGCCGCATATAAGACGCTTTACGAAGTACTTGTTGGGCTTTCAAAGCTGATTAGCCCCTTTGTACCGTTCATGGCTGAGGATATGTATCAGAATCTCGTCAAGTCAGTTGATCCTGATGCGCCTGAAAGCGTGCATCTATGCGATTATCCTGTGTTTCATGCAGAAAACGTTGACGCAACACTCGAAGCGGATATGGATTACGTCCGCAAGGTAGTCGTTCTCGCAAGGGCAGGTCGCAATCGTGCCAACGCCAAGACCAGACAGCCTTTAGCGTTCATGCTCGTTAATCCAAGAAATGATGACGAGAAAAAGTCTATCGAAAGGCTTCGTGACCTTATCGTTGACGAGATCAACATCAAAGAAATAAAATATACTGATGATATGAGTCAGTTTGTCACTTTCAGCATGAAGCCTATTTTTAACCTGATCGGCAAGAAGTATGGAAAACTCGTTCCAAAGATAGGACAAGCTTTATCCACTATTGACGCATTAAAAGCAAAAGCCGATCTAGAAACAGATAAATTACTAAAACTTGATATTGATGGTGAAAAAATCGAGTTATTACCAGAGGAAATCGAGATCAGGAGTCAGGACAAAGAGGGATACGTTACAGAGACAGACAACGGAATATTTGCGACTCTATCAACGATTCTGACAAAAGAGCTTATAGAGGAAGGCTTTGCCCGTGAGATAATCAACAAAATCCAGTTTATGCGCAAAGAAGCAGACTTCAACGTTGTTGACCGTATCAAGTTATACATAAAATCCGATGCGATTATTTACGAAGTTTTAAATAATCATCGTGATTACATAATGAACGAAACACTGACATTAGAAATGCTAGAAGATGAAGAATCGGACATGTACGTAAAGGAATGGTCAATCAATGGCGAGATGGCTGTCATTGGTATCAAGCAAATAAATTAAGAATTAGCAAAAAAATGGTTCTTTGGTGACAAATATGAAAATAACTTCATATCGCAACTCAATGTTAGATAGTTGGACTGAGCTATGGTGGAACCTTTATGGCGATAAACCTTATGTAATGCGCCCTGATGGCTTTCAGGCAACGAACACGGCACGCATAGGTCCTCAGTATCTTGGAGAATACCTACTGCGTGGGTTAGGTCAGGAAACCGGACAATGGTTCGGGCGGGTTCTTCCCGAGAGCATTTTCGTTGCTTGTGATGGTAGCAAAGTGCAAGGCGTTCTCATCACTTCCGTTAATTACTCTAATGTGACTGGAAACATCCTGTCCGCCTTTGCGGAGAGAAACCAGCGAGGATTGCAGACTACACATGCTCTTTTAAAAACCGCACTTTCTTACTTTCGGGAGCTTGGTTTGCGCGAAGCGATAACACCAACATCCAGTCTGGAAGTCGAGTCACCCATATATCTATCCCTGTTAGAGGAGGGATTCACTTGGCATGGCAACTGGGAACAAGGTGGAGATATGCCAGAGGATATGGTGATCCGAGCATACCCTGGGTATCTAGTATTCATGGGCGGATCACTAGAGGATTTTGAATTAAAGCCGGAAATCAAACAAGCCATAGCATGTTTACACGCCCAAGGAGTGGACTTCGAGGTTTTAAGCGTTGATCAACTTGGGGAACGTCGACGTGCTGATACCGGTCAACCACCTGATGAACTTAATCCACAAGGCTCAATTCCATCTTCTGCAGCCGTTGTAGATGGTTCACTTGTAGGATGGATCGGTCACATTGGAGTGGCACAGGAGGACTCCGGCATGGCAGCTCGCGCATGTGGTATGCATGTGATTCCTGATTATCGTGGACGAAGTATTGGAAAGGTACTCTATCATCTTGGTATACAGGCAATGGTCAGACGCGGTGCTGAATACGGCTACGAATGTGCTGGTTTATGTTCCCCGTCCAGACTTATTCTTCATTCTGTAGGTTACCGATACTGGTACATCGGTTTTATGCCGATGACTAAAAGTCTATCAGGTTATTAAATGATGCAGGATTTCAAGAGGCAAGATGCTATGTTGATTCATCAGACAGAAAGTAAGCAAAGACTAAAGCAGGAAGATTTATCTTTGTTGCTATGACTCAATAAAGGGGAGTGAAGCAATGAGCAATATATACACCAAGCCATATACCGACTATTACGATCTGAAAGCTGAAGGCTTATTCCTGAAAGTAAATGAGGAAATAGAATTTTTCAAGTTTGCCTTTGAAAACTATGCCGATATGCAAATTAAGAAAATCCTTGACGTTGGCTGTGGAACTGGTCGCCATTATGTTCCTTTGACCCAAGCAGGATATGAAGTCACAGGGCTTGATCCAAGCGAGAACATGCTCAGTAAACTCAGAATCAAGCTAGAGAAAGCCCACGTTAAGCCTAATATTGTAGTGAAAGATATGCGGGAAATTGACTTTGACACCCAATTTGACGCCATTATCTGCATGAACTCAGCATTTCTATACCTTTTGACAGATGATGATATTCTAAATACGCTTAAAGCTTTCCAAAAAGCGTTAAATAATGGTGGTCTAGTGATAATAGACATAATGAATTTCCTGTCGCTTATTGGCAGATACAGAGAAGAAGTAATAGGGAGACAGATTAAAGATGGTGTGATATGTGAAACTGCCATCAGACATTCCATAGAAGATTTGCCAGCGATCTGGAATCATGACGAGTTCGGAATAATCAACGACAACGGTACAGAAATAACCTATCACGAACAGCACAATTTGAGAATGGTCAATTATAACGAGATGAGAAGATTCTTGAAAGATGCAGGCTTTCGGGATATAAAATGCTTCGGCGATTTCACTGACAGAGAAGAAGCAAAAACTAACGCAAGAAGGCTGATTTTGGTTGGTGTAAGGTAATATACGATGCAGAAATATGATAAGTCTTTAATCGAGGTTGAGGAATGGAAAGATAAAGTTTATCAAGATATAAAATATATGACGGATAAAGAACTCATAGAATATTTTAGAAAAGGTACAGATAGAATACTTTCTGAACATGGTATAAAACTTAGACAATACCAAAAGAAAGATACAGTCAAAACAACTAATAATAAATCTTCAATTTTTAATCTTCAATCCAAGGAGGGATAATCTTTGGTAATCGTAATGAAACACGGGGCTACGGATGAACAAATACAACATGTTGTTGACCGTCTCCACGAATTTAAGCTTAGAGAACACATATCAAAAGGCGAAGAACGAACCCTCATAGGCGCTATCGGGGACGAGAGAGTCCTGAACACAATACCTCTGGAAGCCATGCCCGGTGTAGAAAAAGTCATGGCAGTTCTAGCTCCGTATAAATTAACCAGTCGTGAGTTCCAACCCGAAAATACGGTTATAAAAATTGACGGAGTAGAGATCGGCGGAAAAAAGGTAGTCATTATGGCTGGACCCTGCGCAGTCGAAAACGAAGATCAGATCACGACAATTGCAGAATTTGTGAAAGACTCTGGCGCCCTTATACTCAGAGGAGGAGCTTTTAAGCCTAGGACAGGTCCTTATAGCTTTCAGGGACTAGAGACCGAAGGACTGAAATTACTCGCTAAAGCAAAAGAAAAAACCGGGCTATTGATAGTTACAGAAGTCATGAGTGTAGATCGGATTGATCTTGTTGCTGAATATGCTGATATATTGCAGATTGGCGCAAGAAACATGCAGAATTTCATGCTGTTAAAAGCTGTTGGGCAGATCAGAAAACCTGTGTTGCTAAAGCGTGGAATGTCCGCAACCATAGAAGAATTTCTGCTTGCCGCTGAATACATACTCTCTCAGGGCAATCATAACGTCATACTTTGTGAGCGTGGCATAAGGACATTTGAGACGTACACACGGAATACACTAGATATTAATGCAGTGCCGGTACTGAAGCAACTTTCACATTTGCCGGTAATAGTTGATCCAAGTCATGGTACAGGCAGGCGGGAATTAGTCGCACCTGTATCAAAAGCCGCAATCGCCGCAGGTGCAGACGGACTTATAATCGAGGTACACAACAACCCGGAGGTTTCAGTAAGTGACGGCGCTCAATCACTATTGCCTGATCAGTTTGCACAATTGATGGCAGACCTTCAAAAAATAGCCGAAGCTGTCGGAAGAAGTATTTGAGAAAAGTAATTGAAGGAGGTGTTTATTGTGAGGTTTAATATAATATTAGAACCAGACGAAGATGGTGGATTTTCTGTAACAGTTCCTGCTTTGGATGGTTGTTTTACTCAGGGGGAAACAGAAGAAGAAGCAATAAAAAACGCAAAAGAAGCAATCTTATGCTATCTTGAAGGTTTGGAAAAAGTAAATCAGATAAAATCAAAACCAAAAACTATCCTAAGAGAAGTAGAGGTTAATCTTTGAGCAAAACTTTTTCGGGTAAACAAATAGTCAAAGCTCTTCGAAAGGTTGGTTTTATTGTTGATCGTCAAAGAGGAAGCCATATATTCATGCACAATCTAGAGAGAAATATCTCGGTTATTGTTCCACTTCACAAAGAAGTTAAGAAAGGCGTTCTAAACAATATTATAAAGAAGATTGGAATAACGATTGATCAATTGAAAAATTTAGTTTAATGTTCTGGAGATGTTATATGTACCAAGAATTAGACATGATTGTTCTTGCTTATGACATAGAAGAATTTGGCTTAAAACAAGGTGATATAGGTACGATAGTGCATTGTTACAAAAACAACAAAGCTTTTGAGGCTGAATTCGTCACTGCTGATGGCAGAACCGTTGCATTATTAACACTTAAACCAGAAGAAATAAGATCACTGAAAAATCGGGAAGTTTTGCATGTTAGGGAATTAACAGAATTAGTAGTCTAACGAGGAGTGTTTATAGTTATGAGCAGAATACGGGAATATGAAAAAATTCTTAACTCAATGACACGAGGAGAAAAAGCTGAGTTACTTCAATTGATCGTTCGTGATCTAGGAGATGTTTTCCCCGGCATTGATAGCACGCCTGACGTATGCGGAGGGAACCCCCGTATAGTCCGCACAAGAATATCTGTCTGGGTATTAATACAGGCAAAATGGTTAGGAACAAGCGAAGCGGATTTGTTGCGTTGTTACCCAACGTTGCGAGCAGAAGATTTAACTAACGCTTGGGCATATTACCGTTCCCATAAGGAAGAGATTGAACAGCAGATCCGTGAAAATGAGGAAACCTAAAATGGCAAACCTATATTCAAATGAAAATTTCCCTTTTCCTGTGGTTGAGAAACTAAGACAGTTAGGACATTTTGATCCAGATTTTGAAGGACTTGCCTATAGGATACATAAAGCAATTAGTGAACAGCCTATACTTTCGGGACAATTGATACGCATCAATCGTCCTTCTAATAACCTAACAAGGAGGTGATGGAGATGGGGTTGAATTCCACAACGGGTTCACTTGGCGATCCTGACTTACCGCACCTTAATGAATCATCTGATAATATAGAATCGTTAATAAACAAAAAGGAGAAAGATAGAATGTCGAGAAAAATTTTTATATTCGATACAACACTTAGAGATGGAGAACAATCACCCGGCGCTTCACTGAACTCAGACGAAAAGCTGGAGATAGCACGGCAACTGAAAAAACTCAACGTTGACGTTATCGAGGCTGGATTTCCCATCTCGTCACAAGAGGATTTTGAGTCCGTCAGTGCCATCGCTCATGAGATAAAAGGTCCAGTTATATGCGCCCTTGCAAGAGCAGTCGAAGCGGATATTAACAGGGCTGGTGAAGCACTGAAATATGCCGAAAAGCCAATGATACATACATTCATCGGCACATCAGACATACATATTCAGGGTCAGCTTAGAAAAACCCGTGAGCAAGTGCTGGAAATGGCTGTCAAGGCTGTCAAGCTGGCAAAATCCTATACTCAGGAAGTAGAATTCTCAGCGATGGACGCATCACGCACCGATACTGTATATCTATGCGAGATTATACAGGCAAGTATTGAAGCAGGCGCAACGGTAATCAACGTCCCTGATACAGTTGGATACGCTATTCCAGAGAATTTCGGTCAGCTTATACGTGACATATTCAAGAGCATCCCTGACGTAAACAAAGTCAGGATCAGCGTTCATTGCCACGACGATCTGGGGCTGGCTTCTGCCAATGCGATCAGTGCAGTCAAAGCCGGCGCCACGCAGATAGAGTGCGCTGTAAACGGCATGGGTGAGCGTGCAGGCAATACCGCCCTTGAGGAAGTCGTTATGACTATCAAAACTCGTGGCGATTATCTTGACGCATACACGGATATTAAGACTCAAGAGATAATCAACATAAGCAGGCTTGTAAGCAGGCTTTCTGGATTCCTAGTACCACCAAACAAGCCCATAGTCGGTGCTAACGCCTTTGCACATAGTTCAGGCATACATCAGGACGGCGTACTTAAAGAACGCTCAACATACGAGATAATGCTTCCGCAGGATGTTGGACTCAGTGAGAGCGAGATCGTACTGACATCTCGATCTGGCAGACATGCGCTCAGGCACCGGCTTTCGGAGCTTGGGTACGAGATACCAGACGATAAGGTAAACAAAGTCTACGAGATTTTCCTTGCCCTTGCCGACAAGAAAAAGCAGGTGTACGACGAAGACCTTCTAGCAATAATTCAAGATGAGCTTCCAGCAGCGCCTCAGATATACTCTCTAGAATACATGCAGGTTATCGGTGGAACGCAGACCCCAGTTGCAGTCGTAGGCTTACGGAAAGGTGAAGAGGCGATCCGTGAAGTAGCATGTGGGGATGGTCCTTTGGATGCGGTATGCAATGCGATAGACAAGATCACCGGTGTAAAAGTCGAACTCGTCAGCTATTCCCTGAATGCGGCAACAAAGGGCAAAGATGCGATGGGTGAGGCAATCATGAGGATCGCAGTCAATGGTGGTCGAAGTATCACAGGCAGAGGCGCAAGCACCGACATCATCGAAGCAAGCGCAAAAGCTTATGTCAATGCCATCAATAAGCTTCTCGCAATGACAAGTACAAAATAATTTAACGTGGGCTGGGTCAAGACTCAGCCTACCTACCTAATATTTTATTATTATGATAGACATAAGCAAACAAATCACATATTGGCAAGAAATCGCCAAAGAAGATTGGGAAGTTGCAATAGAGCTAGTGAGTAACAACAGATCGCGTCATGGTCTGTTCTTTGCTCATTTAGCTTTAGAGAAGATTCTAAAAGCCCATGTATGCAAAGAAACTCATGATCTTGCCCCTAAGATTCATAATCTTATAAGTTTATTACGATTAGCAAAAATCAGTTTATCGCCTGAACAATTCGATATATTGACAGATATGAATCCATTTAACATTGAGGGACGTTATCCCGATTCTTTAGAAACACCACCTATAATGGAAGAAGCACAAGCATTTATGAAACGTACGGAGGAAGTGTTTATATGGTTGATGAATCAATTGTAAAAAGTGTAGAAAATTATCTTTCAGCAGTAAATGAACAAGGTATTAAGGTTAGTTTTGGCGTAATTTTCGGCTCTCAAGCTAAAGGTAATACTACTGAATGGAGTGACATTGATCTTCTGGTAGTATCACCAGATTTCGATTTGAGGAGAGAACGTAGCCAAATTAATCACCTTTGGCGTATAGCAGGAAGAGCCGACAGCCGAATAGAGCCAATTCCATGCGGTGAAAAGCAATGGCAAGAAGATGATTCCAGCGCAATCATCGAGATTGCACGCCGTGAAGGAGAAATTGTTAGACTTGAAATATAGCCTCTCCAAGCATAAAGTTTTCGTCCGCGGAAATCTAAACACTAAGAACACAAAGAAATGAAGTGATGAGTAATGTATTAAGAAATGGACAATGAGGCTATCTAACTGGAACAGGATATTAGCAGAGCTTTCAATTCACTTCGGAGAAAGGGTCAGCAAGTATATATAAATAAGTCGGAATGGGAACTTACACAAAACTATTGGCAAACTCTTTCTTTTAGTGACCTTTGTGTCTTTGTGTTTAATAAGTGAAAAACTCGTAATGGTGATCAAAAGCTGTTGAATTGACCAGTACCGTTGGTTATCAAGAAAGGAGCATTGAAATGAGGAAGACATTTTCGTTGATAGGTATGCTTGTTCTGCTAGTATGTTTGTTGAACGTAAATTCGACCATCGCTCAAGATGTTGAGAATCTGGCAAGAGGTGGTAACTTCGAAGATGCGATAGACATGGGCGAATGGAATCTTAACCTTGGTAACGCTGGGGTAGGTACCAGAACAATAGATAAAAAAGAGGCTGCGATCGGTAAGGCAAGCCTTTTCATCAGTGGTATCAATTTTGATCCAGCAGAGAATTGGAAGCCACAGATCGATCAGGGCAATATAGAAATCCTTGAAAATGGCGTATACACTATTTCGGCATTTCTCAAAGCAGAGGAGCCTCGTTCAGTAGGAATGTATGCGGAACTTCTGGTTGATCCCTGGACGAAGTCCCCAAACTTGGCTGTTAACGTTGGTACAGAATGGAAAGAATACTGGGCTACGGGTGTACCCCCAGCAGGAACGGTGGGAATAGGGTTCGCCAACCAAGGCTCAAAGGTTAACTACTGGATAGACGGTGTTAGATACTATTCAGGCGAATATGTACCTACCAAAAATGAAGGCGGTACAAAAGCAGTAACACCAAGAAGCAAACTTACTACCACGTGGAGTAGCATAAGAACCGGATACCAATACAATTAATACTTGACCCCTAAACCCAAGTCCTGATTTTGAAAAAATGATTGACATTATAGAGGAAGTACGTTAGAATATTTCTTGTGTAAGTGAAAGCTTGCCAAATTACAATTGAATATTGAAACATCAGGTGCTTTAAAAAGATAATAGGGAAGACGGTGTGAATCCGTCACGGCCCCGCCACTGTAACCGAGGACGAAATCCAAAAGTCACTGAAATCCGTTCTGGATTTTGGGAAGGCTGGAAAGTAGGATGATCCGGAAGTCAGGAGACCTGCCTGAACGTTTTTACTATGTACCTTCGCGGGAGGGTTGATAGTGATATGCTTATATAAGCTTATATCATTTTATCCCCGATCTCTAAAAGAAGGTCGGGGATTTTTTTTGCACTTATCGGGCATTGTCAAAATAGGGATTTAAAACGTTTACCATCGGAGGAAATTATGAGAATGTGCCAGTTAATAACGTATATACTGGTCTTTATAACCTTTATTTCAATAGCTTCGGCAGAAGAGAACGACTCTGACGTTATTAATCTGGATGAGATCATTGTCAGCGCTACCCGAACACAATCAAGCCTTGATAAAATATCTGCATCTTCTTCTGTCGTGACCGAAAAACAGATCAAGAACAGTACCGCCAATGATCTCGGTAATCTGCTCAGTAGTAACAATGTCGTTCAACTGCTTGATTACGGACCGGGTTCGGCTGCCACTGTATCCCTTCGAGGCGCATCGGCGGCACAGGTACTTGTCCTTGTGGATGGCAAAAGGATCAATGATTCTCGTGCAGGGGGAGCCGACCTTGACAGCATTTCAACTTCAAGTATTGAACGTATTGAGATCATTCGTGGCGGTCAATCAGCGATATACGGCGCAGATGCACTTGGAGGCATTATTAACATCATTACAAAAAAGCCCAAGAAGCCAACTGCACGGGTATGGTCTAATCTTGGGGCTTATGGCTCGCAGTCATTCGGATTAAATGCATCTGAATGTGTGAAATCCCTTTCAGGTACAATGTCTGTATCCAGAACAGCGTCAAAATCAGATTTCCCCTATCAAAACAAATTCGGTGATAACCTGATAAGAAAAAATGCAGATTTTACGAGAAGGAACGCTTTTGCTAAATTATTATGGGATGCATCTAAATCTGCACTCCTTGAGTTATCAGCAAGCCATTATTTTTCAGATAGTGGTAGTCCAGGTACAATTGGATTCTATACGCCAAAAGCCACTAAAATAGATAAAACCAATGACCTAAGCCTGAATTTTGAGCATGAAATAACGCCACAAATTTCATATAAATTTTCAGCTTATGATCGCCTTGCCACAATGCGCTACATTGATCCAACGTACCCTTATCCTTCTGACGATACCCACAAAGTTGATTCAAGAGGTGCTGAACTTCAGGTTCATCCACTGCAAAAAACCTCATTTCCAATAGTCAGCGGAGTAGCGTTTCTAAATGAGGACGTGAATAGCACAGCCATTGAGCATCGTGAGCGTCAAACACTCAGTGCTTATGTTCAGCAAGAGATCCGCAAAGATATTAAACGGGATTATCTTAAAAGTATATCGGTATTTCCAGCGTTCAGATGGGATTACTATTCTGATTTTGATGCAGGCTTTAGTCCAAAGATCGGAATTTTGGCTTCGTTTGGTAATAACTTGAGTTTAAAGGCTAACGCAGGCAAATCATACAGAGCGCCTACTATGAATGACCTTTATTGGCCCTCAAGCGCCATGACTTCTGGCAATCCCGATCTCAAACCTGAGCGATCAACAGATGCAGACATCGGCGCACAGATACGATTATCAAATAATATCACAACAATCCGATTTGGTGGAACTTATTTCTTGAGCAACGTAAGCGACGGTATACATTGGACGCCCGGTCAGAATGATAAGTGGATGCCAATAAATTTTTCTAAAATAAACACATCAGGCATTGAGACGGAACTGCATCTGCTATTCTCTCTGTGGAAGACATCTGATATTTTGAGTATTGATACAAGCTATAACTTCGTTAATGCGAAAGATTCGCTAGGAAAACAACTGATATATCGCCCAATACATTCTGTCGGTTACACAATTCGGATCGGTACAGAAAACCTCTGGATACAGACTCAGGGAATTTACCAGAGCAAGAGATATTATACAACAGAGAACACAAAATGGCTTGAGCCATTTATGAAGCATGACGTCCAAATTGGAACAGAAAGGAGGATATGGAACGGTACAAAGCTAGGGTTAAACGCTGAAATAAAGAATATACTCGATAAAAAGTATCAGCTTGTTGCTGATTATCCATTACCCGGAAGGGAATGGAGTATTAAAATGTACGTTGGAATTGGAGGATAATAAAATGCGTTTTATGTGGAATTTGATACTTACTGGTTTACTCGTCTCACTGCTTGTATTCAACCTCATTGGTTGCAGTGAGGAAGATACAGCAACAGTTGAAGCTACGGGAGGCGTTTACATAGTCAACGGAAAAGCCCAAACGCTTTCTGTGCTTGATGTTGGTAAATCTGATATGAAGAACGACGTTCTTAGTATCGGCAAATGGACTGCGGATATAAAGGTTTCTGGAGATAAGGCTTACGTCGTCAATACTGGTGATAATAACGTTCAGATCATTGACTTGACTTCTCTAAAACAGACTGGATTGATAAATGTTGGTGACAATACCGGACCTGAGCGGATCGCTTTTAGTGATGATAATAAGGCTTATATATCCTGTCTTTATACTAATTCGGTGAAGGCAGTTGACGTCTCTTCTCAGAAAGTCATTAAAGATATACCTGTCGGCGTCGGACCTATGGGAGTGGCTGTCACAAGCAAAAAGGCATACGTCTGCAACTCCGCTTATGACTTCGCCAGTAATTCCTATGGCAAAGGTACGGTTTCTGTTATAGATTCGTCAACTGACACTGTAACCAAAACATTAGATGTAGGAATTAACCCATTGGAAGCTGTCACTGCGGGTAATAAAGTTCTCATACTCTGCACCGGTAACTACGCTGACGTTATGGGTAAGCTGTGCATAATTGACACTACGTCTGACACTGTTAAGACTGTTGATCTTGGAGTAGGTCCTTCAGGGATAGCTGTTTCACCTAAAAACGTAGCGTATATGACAACTTTTGGTGGATTGATCTCCGTTGATGTTGCGTCAGGCGCTGTAATTCACGATGCGGGATCGCCTTTGAAGGATTTTGCAGGAGGTTCTGGCATAGCATTCTCGAAAGATGGGAACGCTTATGTATGTGTCGCAGACTGGACTGGTGGTGGCAATGACAAAGTGCTGGTCATGGATGCTTCTGAAAAGCTAGTTGCCACGTATAAAGCTGGTGGCGGAGCCAGCATCGTCGCCGTAAGGGATTAGGCATATCTGAAAAAAGTGCTTTCAGACAGCCCAATCCGGTTTTTATGTTCACAGTGGTTGGATAGGCGGTGATTTAGTTGGTTTCACCGCCTATTTTTCCATCAGCAAAAGCAAATTCCTTTGTTAAGTCCTGCCAGTAATGAATATTATTTCCGCTTAAATCTTATCCTAACATAACCAGCCATGCCCACTAATCCAGTTGCCAGTAATAAGACTGTTGAAGGTTCGGGGATAGGTTCTACAGGACCTGTTGTGGTTCCGGAAATAGAATCCGTAGGAATACCATCGGGATCAGACCCACCAATATCATAATTTACTATACCAGGCGCACCAAAACTATCAAAGGAGAATCCTCTTGAATTTCCCGGCGTGATGTCATAAGTTCCTGATGGGTCTGTCGAGTACCATTGTATGAAAGAACTCCCATCTGTAATAAAATCCCAGAGGACTAAGGGATTTTGAGGGTCTGATGAATCTATTATCTGGCTGACGTTTGTAAATGTAGCTTTAGGGTATATCCAGAATTCCCAAACGTTATCTGGACTTGATGGAGCCACAGATAAGGCATAGCTGTAAGTATATATACCTCCTGAATAAGCTGGGGGAGTATCTATCACATCAACCATTGGTGTGGCTAATGTAGAGCATATAGCTATGCTAAATATTAGAGCAGATAAGACTAAGTATCTCAATATCTTCTTCAATGTTCAATCTCCTTTTATATTGCAATTAACGGGACAATGTTACCGCACTATTACCATCTTCTTAACAGCCCTTATGTTGCCTGCTGTTATGGTGTAGAAGTAGATGCCAGATGTAACCTTCTCACCTACCTCACTCCTTCCATCCCAGTAGACTGCCTTGTCTCTAGTTACATAATATCCAGCAGGGATGTAGCCAAGCTGTAAATTCCTTACCAAGCGACCAGTCATATCATATATATCTATCGTTACGTCAGAATCCTCTGATAGCTTGAATGGTATCCACGTCTCAGGGTTAAATGGGTTGGGATAGTTCGGTAGTAACGCTGTCTTCTCTGGTATCTGTATCTGCATAGGTGATGCTATTGCACCTGAGCCAAGAGTTATCGCTATATCTCCACCAGCCAATGGTCCAGAGCAAGAGTATCCATTGCTTATTGAAATGCTGAATGTATCGGGAGAGCTATCTGTGACAGTTGCAGTAAATGTATAAGTAACTCCTTTTACGGTGTAACTTCCTCCGAACGTGCATGTTCCTGTCGCTATGCTAAACGAGTTGATTACCGTGCTTTGTAGAGACATCCTCGTCTTGCCGTCAAGATACTTCAAGTAGCTTGCAGGTGCTATTACACTATTATTGCAGGTCACATCAAGCATGAAAGTATTCTTGCTGTCTCTTATGATCCAGCCTGAGCCTTTAGCAGAACCGTTAGTCCTGGGTTTGGGTTTGCATACTCTTCCATAATCCGCAACTTTAATGGGTTTTATTTGACCAGATGTAGTAACTATTTCAGTGGTAAAATCGTAATTAGCCGGCATAATTGTCATAGTATCACCAAATGCATGGATAACATTGTATTCTGATCCCTTATAAGTAAATGGACCAGTATACATCATTACATGAGTCATTCTAATATTAAGATTATCCCTTCCTTTAAATCCGTCTTTATTGTAGAATAGTAAATCACCTGGAATTAAATCTAGTTTGCTTATTGCTTCCGTGTTGTAATGATATTGATCAGTAGCTCCCATATACTCCCAATATATTGGTAGATTATAATTATATTCGTCATGTGTTAATTTTTTATCACCGAATTTTGAGAAATTATACGCCCAGTATATCAACCCAGAGCAATCAAGACCTTTGTCCCAATTACAATTACTAATCCTTGCATCATAAAAATTATATCCATTATTGATTTCATCAGGAGAAACAAATCTAGGTTGCTCACCAGTACAATTTGATGTAACTATCCCTTTTCCTCCCCATGTGTTTCCATCTCCCAAATAGGGTGCACCTATAACTTTTATTGCAAGTTCCACCGGTGACAATATAGTAGTGGTGGTAGTGGCATACCCAATTTTGCTACGTTCATCACTATATGAATTGCCGCCATACCACATTTTATAACCAGTCGCATCAAAGATAACAGCAGGAGATTGGACATAATGGTCATCCCATTGACCACTTGATCCTATATCAAGAACAGGATTATTATACTTTGTCCAGTTGATGCCATCCATGCTGGTTGCGTAACCAATTCTTACATTTGAATAATTATATGCCTGATACCACATTTTATATTCATTACCTACTCGTATGACATCCGGGGAATAAGCCCCCTTACTTTCCCATGGCATGGTTAATGAAATGACTGGGTTAGAAGGGCTTTTCACCCAATTAATCCCATCTACGCTCGTTGCATAACCAATTCTAGCAACATTGCCATCGTCTCCGCCATACCACATTTTATACTCGGATCCGACACGGATAACAGTTGGATCCCAAACATTGTAGCCTTCCCACCAACTCCCTCGGTCGAGAACAGGATTATTAGGATATTTTGTCCAATGGATTCCATCCGGGCTTGTTGCAAGACCTATTGCCATCCATGAGTTCCCACCACCATACCCCGTATACCACATTTTATACTGATTATTCTCAAAAATAACGGCGGGACAATTTGCGTAAACACTATCCCACGCACCTAGTGTACCTAGATCAAGCACCGGGTTACCAGAATATTTTGTCCAATGGATTCCATCGTTACTGGTTGCATAACCGGTTTTGCTCTTTCCTGTGACCCCCCCAGTATACCACATTTTATAAATGGCGCCATCGAATATTACAGTACCGGGGCTAATGGCTTGGTCATCCCATGACCCAATTGGTCCTACATCTAATATAGGATTGCCTGAGTATTTTTGCCACTCTGTTTGAGCAATGCTGACATTCGCACACACCATTACAGCAATAACCACAAAAAACATTACAAAACTCTTTCCAAAAGGTTTCATGACATACTCCCCCTGTAGGTTGGATAAAAATGGTTTGAACTAAGGAACATTAGAAAGAAGCAAAGGTAGGTTGAGTCAAGGAACGAGACCCAACATAGTAAAGGTATATAATTAATCTGTTCAAGCACTAGATAAAAACGGCTTGAATTGAGGGATAGTAGAAAAAAAATCAGTAAGGAAGTAAAGATAAGTATTGATTGAGAATATTTTGAAAAATTAGGGAATAAGTATGTTAAATAGTATGTTTTTTGTTGGGGGGGGGGGGTACACGATCCAAAGGCGCAGATTTCCCGCTGTCAAATATAATGCAGAATGGAATCACAGAATCCGGAGAGCCATTGATGCAAGAAGGTAATGTTTTAAACATGGCTACCCCCTTATTTTTTAGTTTTTACTCCCTTGTCTTACAACATAACTACTCTAATATACAATATCTTGTTCATTTTGTCAACAAGAAAAATTAGATCAAGCATAAATTTATCGTCAGAGGAAATCCAAACACCAAGCCACAAAGAAATCTATGAATTAAGAATTAAATGCAAGGGATAAATTAGCACTACCTATTAAAGAATGGCACCTTTAGCAAGCTAGAGCAAAAGCTTATGGAAAAGCTTCCTTTAGTTGCATAGAGATACTTTCAAGGGATACTTTTAGTGGTTAAAACATCATAAACACTGATTTTAGGACTCGCTATATGTAGAATTTTGCACCGTTAAAAGTTTGGAGTAAAAAATTTCGACTTGATAAGTCTGCCAAAATGTTGTATCATCATTAGATGTGATAATTTCAAATGATTGATTAAGAATCAGGAATCAATAGATATATAATACAGATTTCAAGGAGACTTGGTAATGGCGAAAAAACAGATACTTTTTCATGATGATGCAAGGACGCCTCTAAAGGATGGTGCTGATAATCTAGCAGATACGGTAAAGGTTACTCTTGGACCAAAAGGAAGAAACGTTATTATTGGTAAAAAATTCGGCTCACCTGTTATTACAGACGATGGCAACGTTATTGCAAAAGAGATCGAGTTAAAAGACCCAACTCTTAATTTGGGTGCACGTTTGGTTCGAGAAGCTTCAACTAAAACTCACGATCTGGTCGGTGGCGGAACCACAACCTCAATGATTCTCGTTCAGTGCATTCTGCGCGAAGGGATCAAAGTCGTAATTGCCGGCGCAAACCCAATGAAACTAAAGACGGGAATTGATAAAGCTGTCGAATCGGCTGAGAAATATATTAGAAGTAAGAGTCTGGAAGTTAAAAATAGAGATGACATAGTAAAGGTCGCAACTGTTGCCGCAAACAATGATAGCGAAATCGGAAATCTTATCGCTGATGCAATGGATAAAGTAGGCAAAGAAGGTGTTGTCACCATCGAAGAATCCAAAGGCGTTGAAACGGGAATCGAGATCGTTGAAGGAATGCAGTTTGATAAAGGCTACATATCCCCTTACATGGCGACTAATCCTGAGAGAATGGATACAGAATTTGAAAATCCGTGTATATTAATATATGGTAGTAAGATCGGTACTTTACAGCCTATTCTGCCGATACTTCAAAAAATATCTCAGTTATCTCGTCCTCTGTTAATAATTGCCGAAGACGTTGAAGGCGAAGCCCTTAGCGCATTGGTCGTCAATAAAATGAAAGGCGTGCTTCAAGTGGCGGCTGTGAAGGCTCCTGGTTATGGCGATAAAAGAAAAGAAATGCTAATGGATATTGCTGTTACCACTGGCGGTCAATTTATAACTGAAGAGCTGGGATTTAAGCTTGAAAACGTGGTCATCGGTATGCTTGGACAGGCGAAACGTGTAATAATAGACAAAGATAATACAACTATAATCGGTGGCAATGGAAAAAGTGATGATATAAAAGGCAGAGCTGAACAGATACGCAGGCAGATAGTAGATACGACTTCTGATTATGATAAAGAGAAACTTCAAGAAAGACTTGCAAGGTTAGTCAGCGGCGTGGCTTTAATTAATATTGGAGCGGCGACTCAGACTGCTATGAAGGAGAAAAAAGTAAGAACCGAAGATTCACTTTCTGCAACCAGAGTCGCATTGGAGCAAGGCGCAGTTATTGGCGGTGGCGTAACACTTATGCACGCTGTATCTGAAGTTGAAAAACTAGTACTTTCTGATGATGAAGCCCTTGGAGTAAAAATAATCAAAAAGGCTTTGTATGAGCCAATGCGCTGTATTGCTGAAAATGCCGGTGCAGAAGGTGCTGTGGTAATTAATAAAGCATTAGAAATGGGCGAAAACTTCGGATTTAACGCTATCACGGAAAAGGTCGAAGACCTTATGTCTGCTGGCATACTTGATCCGACAAAGACCGTATGTGCCGCATTAAAGACTGCGGCAAGCGTTGCTGGTATGATGCTTACGACTGAAGCATTGATAACTGATCTCCCAGAAGAAGAGGAATAATCAGAAGGTCACGAACATCACCAACATTAAAAGGATGAAGGATAAAAAATAGTTTTGTCCTTCATCCGTTCAAATTCTCATCTCTTTAGCCTATTTTCAACACCTATGAAAATCCTTATTCACATTTTACACCATATAACTCGATATATACTAATGAAAGCATAATCCCTTATTTGCTAGATGTACGAAAATCATACACTTATATCCCCTCTAAAAATAACTAATAGGAGATATTACTCAAAATGTTAAATAAGTTACCCAAATCATTAGTTAAGATATGGTGTAACATCACAGACAATATAGTTTCTATCCCAAGAGCTATTGCTTACAAATGCTCAATTCTCGTAGGGGCAATCCCTTGCGGATGCCCTTTTATTGATCACAAAAAAAACGTTTCCCTAATAACCAAATGACTACTTGAACTGACCAAAATCACCCAAGTAGACAAGTAACACGAAAAGTAGGGGCAATCCCTTGCGGATGCCCTCATTTGCGGTTACCATCCCTTGCTCTAAAACGCAAATTTGAAAAAATCGTATTAAAAAGCGAATCTCTATCAATAGGATTTCAACTGGTGTTGAATATAGGATAAGCATCTTTTAAACGTTCAATCAGGCGTGGTGATATATTATGGTCAAAGAGAAGTTTCATACTTGGGCTACTATCATCTGTCTTTCTCGATCAGCCGCATAACTTAGACAGGCAAGAATATCCTCTTTTGTCAAGGTTGGAAAATCATTTAATATCTCTTCAATAGTCATATCTGCGGCAAGGTAAGATAGCACGTCATATACAGTGATTCGCAAACCTCGAATACATGGCTTTCCGCTGCGCTTGCCCGGTTCGATAGTAATAATATTCTGATACGGCACGCTCATGGTTATCCTCGTTTAAAAAAGTAAGTAACATCAATAGCGAGTATCTATTTTTAACATCTAAATATCTTTTTCTATTATACTATAACAGAACAGTATAGACAAGCAAATAATTCTATTCATTTGAATATCATTTGCTTTTAAGATTGCCCCATTTTGTTGGCAATTTCCCTTGCGGAGAAACATCGGATTGCCAATCTTCTGGAGTATATTCTTCCACTGTTTGAAGAAAATCAACATCTGTCGAACCACCAATAGCATAGATTTTTCCGCTAACTGCACTAACAGACAACCAGCCTCTTGCAAACTGCATATCAATTTCCTCCTCCCAAGAGTCTGTTGCTGGATCATATACTTCTACTTTTGATGTAACTACGCTGGGTTGAACCAATGCACCGCCAACAGCATAAATTTTCTTGCCTACTACACAAGTAGAGAAAACACATCTTGGTGTAGGCATATCAGTTTTCTTAGTCCATTTATCTGTTGTTGGATTATATACCTCTACTGTTGAAAGAGCATTCCACGCCTGCACATTCACAGGGATGCCACCAATGGCATAAATCTCACCATTTACCACACTTGTAGATAAACCAGCCCTTCCAGTTGGCATGTCAGATTTCCTTGTCCATGTATTCGTTGTCGGATCGTATTCTTCTACGGTTGAGAGACAGGTACCAAATTTGTTGTCACCACCAATAGCATAAATTTTACCATTCACTACGCTGGTAGATAACAATCGTCTTGCAGTCGGCATATCTAAGCCTTTCGACCATGTATCTGTTACTGGGTCATATATCTCTACTGTTGAGAAGCAAGTCACACCTTTTCCACCACCAATAGCATATATCTTCCCATTTATCACGCTAGTAGATAAAGTAAATCTCGCTGTCGGCATATCAGCTTTCTTAGTCCATGTATCATTTACTGGATCATATTCTTCTACGGTTTTTAAAGACACATAATTTGCATCACAACCACCAATAACATAAATTTTGCCCTTCACAACGCTAGCGGAACAACTGTCTCTCGCTGTCGGCATATTGGCTTTATTTGCCCATGTTCCACCTTCAGCTTGCGAAGCCATAAAGAAGGCATTTTGCATATCAGGTTGTTTTGGTTCTCCGCTTTTACCTTTATCCACCTTGCTTGATAAAATCGGTAAGTTTGAGGTTTTAACTACATCCACAGGAATCTCGCCGACTTTCAACACTTTTGATTCACTTAGTAATGGCGCTCCTGAAATTGTGCCAAATTGATCGAGTTGTGGTATATAGGGATTAAGGCTAAGAACTGCGATAATTATTCCTGTCGCTAATGATAATCCCCAGGGCAGACCTTTCATCGTTGGTACTGGTTGAATCTTTATCTGTTTTACAATCTCGACGATTCTGAATGTGAACCCGACAGGTAGCTTATGTTCTTTGAACGTTTCGCTCATCATGGTAATCATCTCCTCTTTTAATCTCTCTTTGCCAATATGCAATCGTTCTGCAACTGTGCGGAGAGATATTCCAAGTAATTGTGCGATGTCCATGTTCTTATAACCACTAAAGTAATGGAGCATCAACACCTGACGATATACTTCAGGCAGTGAATTTAACGCTTCCTGAAGCGACTCATGAACAAGGTTATCACGGTAGGAGTCCACAGAACTATTATCTACAATATCAGGCGATTGGTCTTCAGCGAATTCTCTATCAGGACGTTTTAATTTTGCTCTGATGAAGTTTTTGCAGAGGTTATTGGCTATGGCAGAAAGCCACAGCGCAAAGGCGTCATATCTCTTTAATGTGCGAATTTTCTGGAAGGCTTTGATGAAGGTTTCTTGAGTGACGTCCTCAGCATCATGAAAATTACCGAGTTTTGAGTAAGCAAGGGCATATACGCCTTCCCTATATTTGTCCACAAGGAAGCCAAACATAGCAGAATCGCCATTACAGCATTGATATATGATCTGACCATCTTCTGTTTGCATCATGATCCTCCTATCAGTGATCGCTTTCATATATAAAGACACAGCAAACAGAGAAAAAGTGCAGAAAAAAAATAGCGTTGATACGACTTTTTCAGTTATCTATTACGAGTTTTTCACTTATAGAAATAAAAAGAAGTTAAACACGGAGACACAGAGTCACGGAGAGGAAAGGTAAGGGATTAAATATTTAGGAAATAGCACACGGATTAAAATAGTGATGAGTAATGAGTGATCAGTTTTCATAAGACTAAATCTTTACTGATCACTCATCACTGATCACTGATTACTGATTACTAAATAAAATCCGTCGCATCTGTGCCAATCCGTGTGCTATTATTGTAAAAATTAATTCGGTTGACCAGTAGAATTATTTACCTCGCCTTTCCTCTCCGTGCCTCTGTGTCTCCGTGTTTTTTTATATCTTACGTTATTAGGTAAGTGTAAAACTCGTGGTATTACGTCAAAATCTTATTTTCTACTGTCTTCTGACCATTGCAAAATCATCTGACGTTATGGCACATAGCCATAAGATAATAGCAGTATAAACAAAAAATCCGACTATGACAGTTAATGTAACATGAAAATATTGATTGATCAATATGAAATGCTTAAAAATAATCAAAATAATCACCAGTGCGACTGAAGCAAGAATAATCTTCAGCAATGACCCAAAATCATTAATTTTGCTTATGTATTTTTGTATATACAAAGAACCACAGATGAAAAACAGAGATTCTGATATTATCATTGATATAGACGCCCCAAGATAGCTGTATTTTGGGATAAGAATTAGATTTGATATAATATTGGTACAAAGGCTTATTACTGTCACGATTGCAAACGCTTTCCTTGCATCTGTTGCACGATAGAGTGTTATAATTACTGTATTGAGAAATAAGAGCAGACCTGACCAGATCAACACCTTGAGAATGATACTCAAAGCCTCACGATCTGCCAAGCCAAAACGTGATGGAGGATAAAGCATCATCACAATATCATCAGCAAGGAAAGCAACGCCTATCGCTATCGGCAATCCTATCATAAACATCAGTTTTAAAGATCTGGTATAAAGAGAATCCAATTCTGAAGGAACAGATGATGAAAAAGCCCTCGACATAACAGGAAAAACAGCGCCCATGAATGCACCGGGGATCACTGTCAAAGCGTTTACGAGGCTGTAACCCGTCCCGTACCAACCCATCGCAATGTCTCCGCTAGTTCCCATAATATTTTTAAGCAGGATGCCGTCAACTCGAAAATACGCCATATACAATAGCCCACCGAGTGCGTAAGGTAGTGATTTCTTCAATAAATCAAAACATATCTTTACATTAACAAGCCTGAGTTTGATTCGACTGAATTTGAACACCATGATCAGGAACGTCAGCGTAAGATTAACGATACTAGCGATCAGAACAACAACACCGAAAGCTACGATACCATAACCAAGTATCACTGTAAATATACCGATAAGAAAAACGACAAGCCTCTCAACAATCACGCCCAGCGCTTCGTATCCCATATCTTCGTAAGCCCTGAACGTACAGCGAAATAACTGTGCAATAGCGTTTATTATCTCTGATAACCCGATTATGTAAATCAAAACGCCAATTTCGCCGGGGTACTTTAACATCACTAAAGTTGCGAGTATAATGAAATTGATAATGGATAGGATAATCCTGATAACAAAAGCATTGCTGATCAGTAATGACGCTTTTGATTTATCGGCGGATATATCACGTATGATGGGAGTTTGCAAACCTAGTTCGGTAACGCTGGACAGCAGGTTAGTCAACCAGAGAGCGAAGAAGTACTTACCAAGGTCATCAAATCCACCCTTGAGGTATCTGGGAAGCATTATAGTGAGAATGAAGGATAGTATCCTGCCAATTATATGCGCTATGAAAAGAAAACTCGCATTTTTTAATATGCTACTGCGTTGTTGTTGCTGGATTTCATTATTTAGCATTATGTTCTTTTTCTGCAATGTTCCCAATAGCGGGCAATAAACCCATCAGTAACCAGAATGGCACACCAACAATGTATGATTGCACAAGGTTATTAACGAGGAAATGTATCAGTAATGCACATTCTGCTGACATGACGCCTATAACTAGCGAACGCCATAATGGAATGATGTTTTCTGATATACTAAATTTTTGCAATAGCTTAAAACCGTATAGAAAGAAAGATATAATTATCCACATCCATCCCGCAAAGCCTATCAATCCAGTCTCTGCAAGCACCTGAAGGTACTCGCTATGCGCTCCCATACCATATTTGCTGTTAGCACCTAATATCGCCGGGTCATTTATGTACGAAAATGCAAACGAGCCATAGCCTGCGCCAAATATCGGATTGTGTAAAAACATAGCGATGGCAGTTCCCCATCTGAGTAGTCGCTCTCTGTTAGAGCCATAGCTGAAACTAAATACAGTGCTTGCCCGTGAGATTATTGTGTTTGATATTTGTGGAATACTTAGCAGAATTAAAAAGAAAAGAGCGACCCCAAATCCGATAAGTACCTTCTTATTTCGTAAGCCTTCTGATCTCTGAATCAGTAGAAATCCCATAGCAATGATAAGAGCTAACCAGACTCCACGAGAGAAGCAAAAGCACATAGATATACCGTAAAACACAAGCATACCCGTCCATGCAACACGGTCATAAACTCCTCTGTCATATATAGCTCTTGCAACAAGGATCAGCAGTATCGCCATAACAAAAGAGCCATAGTGCGCATAGCTTGTAAATGGCAGACCTTCATAAGCAGTAGTGTATCTCCATACCTTAATTCTATCCACAAGGAATATCAATGTCCAACCTACAGCGATAGTAGCAGGAATGATTGATATTATGAAGAAGCGTTTAAGTTTCTGTCTGTCTGTTATGACGTTAAATACTACAACAGACAACATCATATACGTCAAAGCCCTGAATGACCCTTTCATTGATGCGTATAAATGAGTTGTATTGAGTAGTGACAGACAGATGCCGAGTGCGTATAAAAGCATTGGATATCGAAGCGGGAATCTTAAATGAAAGCCTTTGGCACCGAGAATGATCCATCTGAGGATAAGTGCGACAGCCATTATTCCGAGCAACGGCTCTGTCGGCACCTGCATCTCGGTTCCAGAAGCCATGATGAATCTGAAGGAGAAAGGTAAGCAAGCGACCAGTACGTAAAGCGCAATGTCAAGCGCAGCAAAGGTAGTGAGTGCTAATCCGCCAAGCAAAGGGATGATCAGGATAGGTGAGTCAGCATAGATCGCAATGGTTGCTCCCAAAAGAACCAGTGCTGGCAAAATAAGGGCAAATCTCAGATAGGTTTTCCATTGTGGGAGGACAACTTTTATTGCGTTCATTTTTTGAAAAGAGAAAAGATATGGTTCTTAACGTATCAATATTTCCCATATTAAGGCTGTTCGTGGATGTATAATAATGCTGGTATTTCTATTGATCTGCAAAACGCCACCAAGCAAATGTGGCAGTCAATCCCAAAACACTGGTGAAGAAAAGAATAATATAACTGACAATCCCTAATTGCATACCTTCCGTTCCCGCTCCAACACTATACAACCCCGGAATCGCCCATGGGAAATAAGGTCCAAGACCTATTAGACCAATAAAATTAGCTGTTATAAGGGTAATAATGACAAAACCCATAGGAGGTAAATAACCACGACCATAACTAGCAAAAAATGCGACCGGAGTGCATAATAATATCGTAAAAAGAGAAGTTATAGTATATTTATAGGCGGACTGAAATGCAATTTCACTAGACCATCCGGAAAGATTAACTATTCCTCCGATTATGAGTCCAAAAGCAAAAAAAATGAATGAGAGCAAAACGCACCATATAAACACAACGATAAATTTCGATAAAACAATAAATGATCTTGAGACTGGCAACGCAAGAATATCTTTAACAGTTCGGTCAGAATATTCACGACCAAAGACCCAACTTGTAACAAATCCAAACCCCATTAACCCGATCCCTGCTATAGATTGAGCGAGTAATCCGAAATAAGCAGACCAATCAGCCTTTCCAAACATAGATGCCTTAGTACCTATCAGACCTAATTTACTGGATAATTCCGGATTTTTTGCAACAAACATTAATAAACCCATCATCATAGGTATGAACAAAAAAGCCAGTATGGTTAGCCAGAGTATTTTAGACTTACGGACTTTTAGACTTTCAGCCCAAAGAGTTGCCAATATACTCTTCATTTTGCACCTCTATTCATTCCGATGGTTCTTAAAAAATAGGACTCCAGGTCCTCCTCTTCAACAATTAATAAGGTTGGCGGTAAACCCGCATTTACTAACATTGTTGCTATTTCTTCAGGATGATTTATAGCATTTTCGCTTTTTATTTCCAGGGATCCTTCTTCAGATTCATTCACTGAATAGCCATCTTTAGTAAGCATTGATCTAACTGCTTCTTTATCTATGGCATTAAGCAGAAGACGCTTGCGAAGAAGCTGGTCTAACTGATCAGCATCTACTTCCTGTATCAAGCGACCTTTATGAATAATTCCAATTCGGGTAGCAAATTTGGATATTTCACCCAATATATGACTGGATATAAAGATGGTTACACCATGATTGAATGCAAGGTCTCTTAGTAGTTCTCGAATTTCAAAAATACCAGCAGGATCCAGTCCATTGGAAGGTTCATCCAATATCAATATATCTGCGTTATGCAAAAGTGCCTTTGCCAATCCAAGACGTTGTGCGTTACCTAAAGACAGGTTTTTTGCCTTTATATCGGCGTATGAGCCTAATTGCAATTTATCAATCACTACATCAACGGAGTTCTTATCGGATATGAAACGCAGTCGGCGTGTGATCTCAAGATTTTCTCTGACAGTAAGATCGGGGTACGAATAGGGTATTTCCACAAGATAACCAACATTGTTCCACAATTTATAATTACCGGCACTGACTCTTTCACCATACAAATAAGATGAGCCGGATGTAGGGCGGATCATTCCTAATAGTAAGCGAATAGCAGTCGTTTTGCCTGCGCCATTGAGTCCTAGAAATCCGTAAATTTCTCCTTTACCAACACTCAGGGAAACATCATCCACAGCATGTACTTTGCCATAATGTTTAGTTAAATTGCTGGTTTCAATAATGTTCATAATAATGATTTTCGTTTATTTTTTCAGGCTTTCTAAAACCTTTTTTAACTCATGAACACCTTTCAGCATAAATTCAGGCGAACCCCAATGCTCTATACCGGCACAGCCATCAAATCCATCATCCATAAGCACTTTCAGTATTTGGGCATAAGAAACGCTACTATCACCAACAGTATCAATGTTTTTTTCTGCATTTGGTTTGACGTGTACATGCTTGACAAGTCCTTTTATGTAGTTGTATCCGTCTGGATAAGGTATTTCTCTGCATTGCCATGAGTTATTCACATCCCAGCAGACTTTCATTGCATCGCTTTCAACAGCATCAATAACTGCTCTTGCCTCTGCGCAACTGCCAACGAGTGTTGAATCCTCAGTCTCTAAAGCCATAATAACGTCTTCACTTTCAGCGATCTTAGCGGCTGGCTTCAGTCGGGGTGCTATTTCACCAAGAAAATCATTTATGTTTATCTCATGTCTTGGCACGTTTCTCAATTCTTTTGGCACCCAGAAGGCGAACATGCGGATGATTTTCGTATCGAATATATGAGCAAGCTCTACCATTCTGCTGAAGAATTTAAGATGCCTTTCGTATTCTTCCTTTTCAAAACTGCACTTCCCAAATGGTGAGCCAATAGCGCCGATTTTTACGCTATACTTATCCAGAACTTCTTGCATCCTCTTTATGTCGTCATCATTTGCAGTGGTGACGTCTTTTCCCCAGATACCGCCTCGTACCTCAACGTAGTCGGCTCCAGCCTCACGGCTTAATTTGACAGCTTCATCAAAATCTTTTGATACTTCGTCAGCGAAAATACAAATTTTCATATTGAGGACTCCTTATTTATTTGAGGGATGTGCCTAATTGCGAAGAAAGACTATAATGTACCCCGAAAATTGGACAATACATTAAGGTGGATTTTCTACAAAAAATATGTTAGATTTATCAACGAAGTTGCTAATGAGTCTGTAAAATATCCCTATCTAAATCATGATAGATCATAATATCAAAATATTGCTTAATATTCAAGAGTTGATTGTGTTTGATAATGCTTTATACATTTCATATATCGGAGATTCTTTTATGAAAATAGAAAATGATTTGAAAATGTTAAATAAAATTAAAACTCGTGATGAACTCAAGCAAATAATTCAGCAAGCCCAAAGTGAAGGGAAAAAAGTCGTCACTACAAACGGTTGCTTTGACGTTCTTCACGTAGGTCATTTGAGATATTTGCAGTCAGCAAAAGGGCTTGGGGATATATTAATAATAGCCATAAATAGTGATGATTCTGTGCGCGCAATCAAAGGTGAAAAACGTCCTTTAGTTCCTGAAGATGAAAGAGCGGAAATGCTTGCTGGTCTTGAATGTGTTGATTACGTGATGATTTTTTCTGAGCTTAATCCTATAAGCTTCCTGACCGAATTACGTCCCAATATACACGTAAAAGGCGGAGACTATACTCCTGATCGTGTAATTGAGAGAGAAACAGTCGAATTAATAGGTGCAGAATTGCACTTGCTACCCGGAGCTGAGGGAAAATCTACAACTAACCTGATAGAAGTAATAATTGAGCGATATGGTCAATCAGAACACTAATGTAATCGTTAAAAAATACATAAACGTTCTAAAAACAACCCCCTAGCCCCCTTTTTTAAGGGGGAATAAATCAAGTCGTGTCAACATTCCCCCTTAGCAAAGGGGGTCAGGGGGTTGTGAAAAACGTTGAAATACTATGTCAAAATGGCATTTTTTAACGATTACACTAATACATATACATTCTGTTCATTTCAAAGGCATTCTCTATGTGTTCAATGTTTGGTTCTTTCGACTTTTGAGGGAACGTGATAGCTATTACATCAAACCGACAGGAGCGATCAAAAAGCTCTTTTTCCTGTATGTAGCTGAGAGCGGTTTTTGTGATCCTGCTAATTTTGCCTGAAGTGATGGAACTCTGAGGAATACCAAAACTCTCTGTCCGTTTTGTCCTTACTTCGACGAAAACTATAACGTCATCTTGTTCCGCTATAATATCTATTTCGCCGAGTTTGCACCTATAATTTCGCTGAATAATATTAAATCCCTTGCGTTTCAGGAAATCCTCTGCAAGTTTTTCACCTTTATCTCCGACCTGTTTTTTGTAATTAAGCAATCAGTTCACCTACTTCTGTATCTTCTCTAATCTGTGGCTAAATTCTGATTCACGACTTATGCTTTGTAGCCCGACCTTTTAGGTTGGTTTTTTTCCAAGCTAGAAGCTTGGGCTACGAAAATAATTCGCATAAATCGTTAATTCGGAAAATGTTATCTTATTTGTGCATATAGTATAACGAAACTTTAACTACGAGGTCAATAAGTTTTTATTATGGCACACTGAAAACTGTCAAAAAGCAAATACGACAATTGAAAATGCTTGCCGTTTTTGCTCATTTTGATTATAATTAAACGATTCTGATAACTAAAAACTATTAATTTTTGTTTGGAAATTGAAAAGGTGTTAAGTATGGACTTAAAAGATATAGAAAATCGTTGGTTTCCCCCATCTCCTCACAAAGAAGCAGTTATGGATTTTCTCAACAGGGGAAGGGCGCATATTGAGGAGAGGGGACATAATGTTGCACCGCTTCTTGTATTTGAGGACGGTGGCGTGATGGAACTTCCGAAGATACGCTTTAAAGATGGAAATTTTTCTCCTGATGAATCTTCTCAGGCTTCAAGACAAACTAATTACAGTGACGTTTGTGGAACTATTGATGAGTTTAAGAATCTTCTGCAAACTAAGCCTGAACTTGCCAAAAACGACCCATCCCGACTTTTTGAGTTAATTGATGATGTGTGCTATCTGCTGTCACGTATGCAAAGACGACGAGAAGCATATAATTCTTCGGCAGAAGCGATTGGAAAATTAGCTGAACAACTGAAGCAATTAGCGGGTCCCAACGTAGATGATGCTTATCAAAGAGCAGATATATTGAAAAATTTTCTCAAGGAGAATCCTGACGAAGTATCTGGAAAACTAAACGAGCTTTTCAAGGTTTCTGAAGAGATGCGTGATGTAGCGAACCGCATGGAGAAGGAAGTGCTTTATCCTTATAGGGAACTTTTTATTGAGATTGGCGAAATATATTCTCAAGTTAAGGGAAGCAGATCATGGGAAAAGAAAAAATAATCAAAGTGATAATCTCTTTCTATCTTCTCGTTGCAATATTTGGAAAACAATCTCTGTTGATATAGTTGATACAAGTTTTTCACCTAATAGAAATAAAAAGAAGCTAAACACGGAGACACAGAGGCACGGAGAAAAAAGATGAAGGCGGAAGGATGAAAATGGATTGAAAGATTGGAACTAGGTAAAGTAATCTTCAAATCTTTAATCTTAGAATCTTCTAATCGTATTCATCCTTCATACTTTCTAAGTTCTCTCCGTGCCTCTGTGTCTCCGTGTTTTTTCCTGAATTCTGACTATTACTCAACTAACTGAAAAACTCGTATAGTTAAGTATTTTTTAGGATATATTTTCAACAGGAGAGAATAAGAATGAAAATTGTTCAACTTATACCCGGTTCTGGCAACGCATTTTATTGTGAGAATTGCTTCCGGGACACTAATCTTGTTATGTCAATGCGAGCCAAAGGTCATGACGTTGCTGTTGTGCCTTTGTATCTGCCTATAATGTCAGAAGATGCTCATTGCAAGCCTGACGCACCGATCTTTTTCGGTGGTATAAACGTATATTTACAACAAAAGTCCTCATTGTTCCGAAAAACGCCTCGCTGGTTAGACCGAATGTTTGATCTACCATCATTGTTAAAATGGGTCGCTAAAAAGGCAGGGATGACTAAAGCTGAGGAACTCGGAGATATGACGCTATCAATGCTACTCGGAGAAAAGGGCAATCAAGCTAAAGAAGTTAAACGACTTGTAGATTGGCTGGAATTATCAGGGAAGCCCGATTTGGTGCAATTCTCAAATGCACTACTGCTTGGAATGGCTCACCAGATCAAGGAAAGGCTAAAAATACCTCTGGTCTGTATCCTTCAGGACGAAGATATATGGCTGGATGCCATGCCTGAACCACAGCGCAGTATATTATACGAGACAATCAGACAGCGTTCGACAGAAGTTGATGCTTTCGTCTCTGTTAGCAATTATTACAAGCAGTTGATGTGCGACAAGTTGAGTCTTCCTTGTGATCGAGTTCATGTTGTCTATAATGGAATACGTGCTGATAACTATTTACAATCTGAAATACCTTTTAACCCGCCCGTAATCGGTTTTTTAGAAAGGCAATGCAAGGAAAAAGGACTTGGGATTCTTGCGGAAGCGTTTATAATACTGAAGAAAAATAACCATATACCAAACGTAAAGCTACGCATTGCTGGAGGTATGTCACCGGGAGATGAGCCTTACGTGAATAGTATTCGTCAAAGATTTGCGGATTCCGGCGTCAGCGATAACGTTGAGTTCTTGCCAAACCTTAGCGGAAAAGGCAGGGCTGATTTTCTAAGCTCATTATCGGTTCTTTCAGTGCCAGCGGAGCATAAAGAAGCCTTTGGAGTATATATCATTGAGGCAATGGCTTCTGGTGTTCCTGTTGTTCAGCCGAATCAGGGGTCATTTCCTGAGTTGCTCAATATTACTAAAGGTGGTATAATATTTGAACCGAATGAACCTCAAGCTCTAGCGAATGCGCTTGAGTCATTGCTACTCAATCCTGATAATATACGTGAATTGGGAAATCAGGGCAGAAAATCGGTAAAAGAGAAATTTACCATAGAACACATGGCTGAGGAATTCATGGACGTGATGAACAAAGTGACTGTCGGTCGAATTAATATTTAAGAAATAGAATATGGAGTTTGATTATGGATAACATAAAACTTATATTGTTAAGACATGGCGAAAGTAAATGGAATAAAGAAAATAGGTTCACGGGATGGAAAGACGTTGATCTTTCCCGAAAAGGTAGGAAAGAGGCAAAGCTGGCTGGCGATATTCTAAGGCAGGAAGGCTACGTTTTCGACGTCGCATTCACTTCTGTGCTAAAAAGAGCGATTAGAACTCTCTGGATAACTCTCGACAGAATGGACTTAATGTGGATACCAGTCTATAATTCATGGAGATTGAACGAAAGGCACTATGGAGCTTTGCAGGGACTTAATAAGGCTCAGACAGCTAAGAAATTCGGTGATGAACAGGTGCTTATATGGCGAAGAAGCTACGACATTCCACCACCAGAATTGAAAAAGACTGATAAACGCTATCCCGGTAATGAATTAAGATATAAAGATATGGATGAGAAAGACCTTCCTCTTACCGAAAGCCTTAAAGAGACAGTGGCTAGATTTATGCCATACTGGCACGAAACGATAGCTCCTACTGTGAAATCAGGTAAACGAGTGGTAATCGCCGCTCATGGTAATAGCTTGAGAGCATTGGTAAAATATCTTGACAACGTATCAGACAAGGATATTGTATCGCTAAATATTCCCACGGGAGTACCGCTTGTCTACGAGCTTGATAAAGACCTGAAACCGATAAAGCACTATTATCTCGGAGATCAGGAAGCGATCCAAAAGGCAATGCAAAGCGTCGCTAATCAAGGTAAAGCTAAATGAGTAATGTGTAATGGGTGATGTGTGGTAAGTCAAAATTTTAGCCACAGATTAACACGGATACACACGGATTAATTCCAAAATTCTAAGGAGGTATCTAATGAGTATCAGTGTCGGTATAGTCGGATTGGGTATGTTTGGACCTTCGTTTATAAGTCATTACAAAAAACATCCTGACGTTCATCGCCTTGCTCTGTGTGATATGAAATCAGATCGTCTGGCTGAGATGTCAAAGCGTTTTGAAATTTCTGAGACGTACTCAAGTCTCGATGAAATCTGCAAGACCGATATAGATGCTCTGGTGATTATAACTCAACCTTGGTTACACGTCAGGCAGGCTGTTCAGGCTATGAATGCTGGAAAACACGTTTACACCGCAGTTCCTGCGGCACAATCCCTTGATGAGTGTAATGAGCTTATTGAGACTGTCAAGAAAACGGGTATGATATACATGAACGGCGAAACGAGCTATTTTTATCCTGAGACTGCATTTTGCCGAAAGAAAGCCAGTGAAGGCGCTTTCGGTCATATAGTTTATTGCGAAGGCGAGTATTTCCACGATATGAGTCATGGATTATATGACGTTTCAAAAGGGCGATGGGGCGATCAATGGGGATGGGATAAGACCGGCGATTCACCGATGTATTATCCATCACATTCTTTATGTTTTCCCATCTCTGTGACAGGCGGGGCATATATGACAGAAGTATCTGCGCAGGGGTTCGTCTATCCCAATGACGAGTGGTATCGTAAAGACACTATCTGGAAAAATGAGTTCTCAAACGAGGTTGCATTATTCAAGATGAGCAACGGTACGATTGCACGTATCTGTGAATTTAGGCGAGTTGGTCACCCCGGATGCGTTCGCTCGTGCATTTATGGCACAGATGGAAGCTTTGAGAATAATCTTGCCGGCGCTGTCTGGGCTGATACACACGGAAGTCAGGTTGTTGCGTTGCCGATGGATCACGAGTGGCTTCCAGAACCGTTAGCATCCGATTTAGGTGGTCATGCAGGCTCACACGCTTACCTCGTCCACGAGTTTGTTGACTCGGTGAACAGGGAGCGATTACCGAGAATTAACGTATGGGAAGCAGTCAGGTATTGCGCACCGGGTTTCGTTGCTCATGAATCTGCAATGCGTGACGGTGAACTTCTCAAAATACCCGATTGGGGAAATCCACCAGCGATAGTTAAATAATATATTCGTTGTTCTGTATCATACTCCTCTACACATAGGATATTATGAATGTTAAGAAAATAATCGGGTAATAAATAAATCGCCTCAAATCCCCCTAACCCCCTTTGCTAAAGGGGGAGTTATAGCCATTCCCCCTTTGAAAACTAATCTTTACCCACAAATATGTGGATATTGTGAGAATAAGTCCTTTCCCCCTTTCAAAAGGGGGATAAAGGGGGATTTAAAAGCTCTATTACTGGATTACCCGGTTAATTATTTAATGTTCATCATATACTAGAAAAGTTTTCTATCCGTATATTCTCTTGTGTCAAAATTACCATCTTACTTTTAACATTAGAAAGGAGAAGGCAATTCCTCCCCACGCATAAAAAAGTGACTGGTGACAGGTAAAAAGCATAAGTTCCAACCTGTCCGCGTTACTCATCACTCGTCACTTTCCGCAATGCAGGGGGTATCCTTGCCGAAACGAGAGATGAATAGAGAAAAAATAACACGAGTTTTATGTTTTATTATCGCAATATTCCTTGCTTTAACTATGGTCGGATGCGGGGATCGTGGTAAATCAAAAAAAACGGTTGTAGTCTATTCACCACACGGCGGAGACATAATGACTCAATTCGAGAGTCTGTTTGAGGGCAAATATCCAGATATTGACGTGCAGTGGATAGAAGTAAGTTCTCAGGGTATTCTTGACAGGATCAGATCAGAGCGTGAAAACCCACAATGCGATGTGTGGTGGGGTGCGCCATCAACTGATTTCTCAAATGCAACTAAAGAAAACTTATTACAAAAATACCGTCCTTTGTGGGCTAATGCAGTTGATCCAAAATACAAAGACACGAATGATTTTTGGTATGGCACGTTTCTAACACCTGAAGTTATCGGTTACAATAATAGTTTATTAAAAGAATCCGAAGTTCCTAAAGACTGGGATGAGCTTTTACTTCCAAAATGGAAGGATAAAATCATTATTCGTTATCCATTAGCCTCTGGTACAATGAGAGCCATTTTTTCTGCAATGATCTGGCGATCCTATAAAGATACTAGCGATCCAAAGAATGGTTATGAATGGTTGTTAAAGCTCGATGCTAACACAAAAGAATATGCTTCCAGCCCAACCATGATGCAACAGAAACTCGCTAGAGGTGAGGGTTTACTAACTATATGGAACATGCCGGATATGATATTTCAAGCTGACAGATATAAATATCCATTCGGATACGTTATCCCCAAGAGTGGAACGCCAATCGTGACTGACGGTATTGCTATGATCGCCAACTGTAAGCATCCCAAAGAAGGGAAACTTTATTATGAGTTTGTCAATACTCAAGAAAGCCTGCTGACTCTGGCAAAACAACATTATCGAATACCGGCTCGAAATGACATGCCAAAAGACCAGCTTCCAAAATGGATTACCGAAACTTCGCTTACTCCAATGGATGTAAATTGGGATGTTTTTTCTCAAAAATCTGATGAATGGATGAAATATTGGGAACAGAATATCAAAAACAAGGGAAAATGACATGGCTTCTGTTCAATTACAAAATATTAGCAAGTCGTTTAAGGATGTTGTTGTAGTCAAAGACGTTAATCTGACAATTAAAGATGGTGAGTTCTTCAGCTTACTTGGTCCAAGCGGGTGTGGTAAAACAACTATCTTGCGAATGATGGCGGGATTTTACGTTCCTACTATTGGAAAAATTCTCTTTGATAACAAAGACGTCTCTATTCTTCCGCCCAACAAGCGAAATACTGCTATGGTATTTCAGAACTATGCGCTTTTTCCACACATGACAGTATTTGAAAACGTAGCTTTTGGACTTCGTGCCAGAAAAATTCAGAATCCAGAACGACAGGAGCGTGTAAGAAATGCTCTTGAGCTAGTAAATCTAGCAGAACTAGAGAACCGTCACGTCACACAACTGAGCGGAGGGCAACAACAGCGAGTAGCACTAGCAAGGGCTATCGTGATAGAACCCAAGATATTACTTTTAGACGAGCCATTGAGTAACCTTGATGCAAAACTAAGACGAGAAACTAGAGAACAGATACAAAAACTACAAAGGAAACTGAAGATCACAACTATATACGTAACTCACGATCAGGAAGAAGCACTAACGCTATCGGACAGGATTGCACTTATGAATGAGGGTGTGTGCCAGCAGATCGGTACGCCTTTTGAGATATATAATCATCCTGCTAACGCATTTGTCGCTAAGTTTATTGGACGCTCTAATCTATTTAATGGAACTGTTATAAATGTACAAAATGATGATGTATTAGTGGAACTTAAGCAAGGTATTCAGTTGATAGTGAAAACTGATGACAAACTCTCAATCGGTCAAAAAGTTGTTCTGGCAATCAAACCAGAATCGGTGATATTACATGAGAATGATATTACTGGAATGAATATATTAAAGGGTAGGATCATTACAAAGCATTTTAATGGTTATCTAATAGAATATGAAATTGACGTGGATGGAATAACACTTAATAACGTAACATTGAACGAAGAAACCGTTTATGAAGAAATTAATATTTACGTGGAGATACCAAAAGACAAGATAAATGTATTGTGAGAAAAGTTTTGGTGCCGAGGAGGAGACTTGAACTCCTATGGAAATAATATCCACTGGACCCTGAACCCAGCGTGTCTACCAATTCCACCACCTCGGCATAAGTAGAACTCCATTATAGTTTACATCAATAGAACTCTACTGTCAAGGACTTTTTACAGCGAGTTAATGAACAACTCGCTGTAAAAAGATTCGAGTACTAACAATGTGGATCAAGCTACGGAGTCTTTCAATTCCTTTCCGGGTTTGAAAGTAGGCACTCTCTTCTTTGCTATTTCGATCTTGCTTCCTGTTTTTGGATTCCTGCCTTCTCTTGCCTTTCTCTCTTTAACATTGAATGTTCCAAAGCCAATCAAACTGACTTTATCACCTTTTGCAAGGGCATCCTTGATAGCATCCACAAATGCGTCCACAACTTCCCCGGCTTGCTTCTTGGTAATGCCGATCTCGGCGACTTTAGCTATTAGATCCGCTTTAACCATTTAATAATCCTCCTCCTCTTTATCCTTATTTATTCTGAAACCCTTTGATTTATTGATATGCAATAACCTTATGATATATAATATAGCATTGCTATTGTGTTTGTCAAGAAAAAACTGGGTCTAGCCAAACATAAATTTCTCGTCCGCGGAAATTAAGCATTAAGTCACAAAGGCACGAAGAGTATTATGGGTTAAAAGTTAAAAGTTTAATGATATTTTCCTTTAAAAATCAAATAACTTGAAAAAAACATTAAAAAAGGGCTTGACAGGATAGGTAAGTGCTGTTATACTTAATGCTCTGTCAAGGTAGAAACAGGGATTAGAAAAAAGTTAAGGAAAGATTAAGAAAAAGTTAAAAAATCCCCTTGACAAGTGTTTGGTTTGGTGATATACTGATACGTTGGAACGATATGAAACGTAAATTATCGGGCACTTGAAATTGAAAGATTCGTGTGCCTGTTTTGTTCTTTGAAAACTGAATGATACGTTGTCGTGCAATTCGGATAGTATTTTTCGAGTATTTACAATACCTGATTCAAATTCAGGGAGTGTACGTGCTCTAAGATCCTGTCAATATGAAGTACATCTGCTTTAAAAAGCGCAAGCTTTAAGCAGTTAGTATATAGATATTATTTGGAGAGTATGATACTGGCTCAGAACGAACGCTGGCGGCATGTCTGAACGATGCAAGTCGACGAGAATGGAGCCGCAAGGCTCCTAGTAAAGTGGCGAACGGGTGAGTAACACGTGCGTAACCTGCCTTTGGAAGGGGGATAGCATTTCGAAAGAGGTGATAATACCCCATAGAGTTGTGTGGCATAAGCCATGCAATAAAAGATGGCCTCTATACAAAGCTATTGTCCAAAGATGGGCGCGCGGCCTATTAGCTAGTTGGTGAGGTAATGGCTCACCAAGGCGACGATGGGTAGCTGTCCTTAGAGGGTAATCGGCCATACTGGAATTGAGATACGGTCCAGACTCCTACGGGAGGCAGCAAGTCGGAATATTTGTCAATGGGCGAAAGCTTGAACAAGCAATGCCGCGTGAGCGATGAAGGCCTTCGGGTTGTAAAGCTCTGTGTTTTGGGAAGAAAAACTGGCACGTTAATAACTTGCCAGATTGACGGTACCATAATAGAAAGCCCCGGCTAACTACGTGCCAGCAGCCGCGGTGATACGTAGGGGGCAAGCGTTGTTCGGAATTACTGGGTGTAAAGGGCGTACAGGCGGCTGAGTAAGTCGGATGTGAAATCCTTGGGCTTAACCTGAGAACTGCATTTGATACTGCTCGGCTTGAGGTCAGGAGAGGAAAGCGGAATATGTGGTGTAGCGGTGAAATGCGCAGATATCACATAGAACACCGGTGGCGAAGGCGGCTTTCTGGTCTGACTCTGACGCTGACGCGCGAAAGCTAGGGGAGCGAACGGGATTAGATACCCCGGTAGTCCTAGCCGTAAACGATGGGTACTAAGTGTAGGAGGTATCGACCCCTCCTGTGCTGTAGCTAACGCATTAAGTACCCCACCTGGGGACTACGGTCGCAAGATTAAAACTCAAAGTAATTGACGGGGGCCCGCACAAGCGGTGGAGTATGTCGCTTAATTCGAAGCAACGCGAAGAACCTTATCCAAGGCTTGACATTTTTCTGACAGCCGTGGAAACACGGTCTTCTCTTACGAGACAGATTAACAGGTGCTGCATGGCAGTCGTCAGCTCGTGTCGTGAGATGTTGGGTTAAGTCCCGCAACGAGCGCAACCCCTGTTCCTAGTTGCCAGCGAGTAATGTCGGGAACTCTAGGAAGACTGCCGACGATAAGTCGGAGGAAGGTGGGGATGACGTCATGTCCTCATGGCCCTTATGCCTTGGGCTGCACACGTACTACAATGGCCGGTACAGAGGGTTGCCAAACCGCGAGGTGGAGCTAATCCCTTAAAGCCGGTCTCAGTTGGGATTGTAGTCTGCAACTCGACTACATGAACCTGGAATCGCTAGTAATCGCGAATCAGCAGGTCGCGGTGAATACGTTCCCGGGCCTTGTACACACCGCCCGTCACACCACGAAAGTCGGTGGCATTCGAAGCCGATGAGCTAACCGCAAGGAGGCAGTCGTCTAAAGTGAAACCGATAATTGGGGTGAAGTCGTAACAAGGTAGCCGTATCGGAAGGTGCGGCTGGATCACCTCCTTTCTAAGGAGCTTATTAGGTTGAAGGTTCTAAAGTTCTAAGATTCTAAGGTTGAAAAATCTTTGAATCTTCTGATCTTTAAGTCTTAAAATTCTAACAGCTCTAGGTCGATACTATTCGTCCATGGCAACGTATTATTCAGTTTTTTTTGTATATTTAGGCGGGTCTATAGCTCAGGTGGTTAGAGCGCGTGCCTGATAAGCACGAGGTCCCTAGTTCGAGTCTAGGTAGGCCCACCAGAGCATAGAACTTGCGAAGTATGATGAATATAAGGCAGAAAGAGGAAGAGTAAAAATGCTCTTTCATCACTCATCCTTCATACTTAATAATTGGGGGTGTAGCTCAGATGGGAGAGCGCCTGACTTGCAATTAGGAGGCCAGCGGTTCGATTCCGCTCATCTCCACCATTCTATTTTACAGTTTTGGGTTTTGAGTTTTTAGTCATTATGGGTTAAAAACTCAGAATTGAGAACTGGAGATAAAATATTAAAAGCATACATCAGATTTATCTGGTGTTTCGTTCTTTGACAACTGCATAGCGTAATTTAGGGTAGCCAAAAAAATTAATAATCTGCAAACACCTGTGATCAAGCTACTAAGGGCTTATGGTGGATGCCTTGGCGCCAGAAGACGATGAAGGGCGTGGTTAACTGCGATAAGCTTCGGTGAGCTGTTAGCAAGCATAGATCCGGAGATCCCCGAATCGGGCAACCGGGCAGAGGAAATGCTCTGCCACTTGTATCTGAATAAAATAGGATATAAGAGACAACCGGGAGAAGTGAACCATCTCAGTACCCCGAGGAAAAGAAAGCAACATAATTCGGCGCAAGCCGAGTTGCGATTCCCTAAGTAGCGGCGAGCGAAATGGGAACAGCCCAAACCATCCATACGTTAAAGCTCGTGTGCGTTGTATGGGTGGGGTCGAGGGATGCATCATGTGGGTACACGAATCCGCAAAGAAGTTACAAATCTCCATCTTAGCTTAATATGCCTGGAAAGGAAGACCAAAGAGGGTAACAGTCCCGTGAGTGAAAAGATGTAGACTTCTTGTATGTATTCCCAAGTATCATGAGATATACGAGCTTGTGAGAATTTAGGAGGACCATCTCCTAAGGCTAAATACTCTCTGGCGACCGATAGTGAACCAGTACCGTGAGGGAAAGGTGAAAAGAACCCCTGCTAGGGGAGTGAAATAGTCTCCTGAAACCATGAGCCTACAAGCTGTGGAAGCATTCCTTCGGGAGTGTGACTGCGTGCCTTTTGCAGAATGAGCCGACGAGTTACTTAACGTTGCAAGGTTAAGCCTTTAAGAGGCGCAGCCGTAGCGAAAGCGAGTCTGAATAGGGCGTTTAGTTGCGTTAAGTAGACCCGAAACCGGGTGATCTATCCATGACCAAGGTGAAGCGCATCTAACAGTGCGTGAAGGCCTGAACCCACCAAGCTGGAAAACTTGGGGGATGAGTTGTGGATGGGAGTGAAAGGCTAATCAAACTCGGTGATAGCTGGTTCTCCCCGAAATAGCTTTAGGGCTAGCCTCGTATGTTGAACGATTGTGGTAGAGCACTGATTGGACTAGCGACCCCACCAGGTTAGCAAACCCATTCAAACTCCGAATGCAGTCGTTGGTCCAGGCGCAAGCTTGGGCTAAATACGGGAGTCAGAATGCGGGGGCTAAGCTCCGTATTCAAAAGGGAAACAGCCCAGATCGCCAGCTAAGGTCCCCAAATACAAGCTAAGTGGGAAAGGATGTGGAATTGCTTAGACAGCCAGGATGTTGGCTTAGAAGCAGCAACCATTTAAAGAGTGCGTAACAGCTCACTGGTCAAGCGGTCCTGCGCCGAAGATGTAACGGGGCTAAAGCTTGTTACCGAAGCTGCGGAATTGGCGAAAGCCAATTGGTAGGGGAGCGTTCTATATAGGGACGAAGGAGAACTGTAAGGGACTCTGGACTGATTAGAAGAGCTTATGTCGGCACGAGTAGCGATAAAACAGGTAAGAAACTTGTTCGCCGTAAATCTAAGGTTTCCTGGGCAAGGTAATTCCTCCCAGGGTAAGTCGGACCCTAAGCCGAGGCCGAAAGGCGTAGGCGATGGAAAACAGGCTAAAATTCCTGTACCACCTTGTAAGCATTTGAGTGATGAGGGGACGTGGACGGTAAGACCATCCAGCGATCGGAAGTGCTGGTCCAAGCTCGTAGAGGGATACTCCAGGCAAATCCAGAGTATCATTAACCTCGAGAAGTGATGGGGAGTTCGCAAGGACATAAACTGGTTTAAGCGTCTACCAAGAAAATCCTCTAGCGAGTTTATAGGGTGTCCGTACCGCAATCCAACACAGGTAGATGAGGAGAGTATCCTAAGGCGCTCGAGAGAACTCTCGTTAAGGAACTCGGCAAAATAGCTCCGTAACTTCGGAAGAAGGAGCACCTCTCTGGGTGTAACGTCTCGCACGTGAAGCCCTATGGGAGGTCGCAGTGAAAGGGCCCAAGCGACTGTTTACTAAAAACACAGGTCTCTGCTAAGTTGTAAAACAACGTATAGGGACTGACGCCTGCCCGGTGCCGTAAGGTTAAGGGGAGAGGTTAGATGTCTTCGGACATTGAAGCTTTGAACCGAAGCTCCGGTAAACGGCGGCCGTAACTATTGAGTAAACCGCAGTAGTTATAAAATCTGGCTATATGCTGGAAACTCCTGTTAGGCTAACAGTACTTTCTGAATCATTCAGAAACGTGACAATCTGTTAGATAGGGACAATCAGCAGGAAAGAACCGAAAGGAATCCTCGATGAGACCAGAAATTGGTTATTATCTCGCTGGCTTTACTGATGGTGAAGGTAGCTTTAATGTTTCCTTCAGACCACATAAAGATTATAAATTCCCATGGAAAATTTCTCTCTGTTTCAATGTCTCCCAAAAAGATAAGGTTATCTTGGCTCTGTTTAAGCATCATCTAGGTTGTGGAACTTTAAGAAGCAGACCTGATGGTGTGTGGTACTATGAAGTCAATAATTTTAACTCAATTTGGGAAAATGTTATACCATTCTTCAAAAAATATAGTTTTCTTTCTGCAAAGAAGAAGCGTGATTTTTCAAAGTTCTGTATGATCGCTGAAATAATAAAAGAAGCGAATCATCTTACTGAAGAAGGTTTAATAAAGATACTTGAGATAAGACGAGATATGAATGATGGTGGGAAACGTAAATACAGCGAAGAAGAGATTCTAAAAAGATTTCGGGAATCCTCAGAGACTATACGCCAGACTTCAGAAAAACTGGAGATGATATAGTCCGATCTTACGGGAAACCGTAAGCTAACATAAATGAACGGTTTTTTAGCGCTAATAAGAAGGGCCGTTATAAAATTTGTCTATATGCTGGAACATCTCATTTATTTCTATGATACCTAGTAGGTGAAAAATCATGAATAGAGACAATCAGCAGGAAAGAGTTCTAACACCAGAATACCTTGCTGGCTTTATTGATGGTGAAGGATGTTTTTCGGTAACTGTTCATCCGCACAATAGTGCAAGATGGGGATGGTTAATCGATCCAGACTTCACAGTTAATCAACATAAAAAAAGCCTTGAGTTTTTGGAGAGAATCCAAAAATTCTTTGGTTGTGGCAAAATCTATGAAAAAAGTCCAAATAAGAGTAATGTACTTACTTATATAATCTACTCAAGACGTAGTATATATGAAAAAGTAATACCTTTCATAGATGCACATCCATTAGTTTCTCATAAACAACATGATTATGAGAAATTCCGCGAGATTATTGAATCTTTGATGTTGAAAAAACATCATACACTTGAAGGCTTTCATGAGATTGTAAAAATTGCATTCTCTATGAATGCTCAAGGGAAACAGCGGAAATATACACTTCAGCAAGTGTTAGAATTATCCTCAGAGACTACACGACAGGCATCTGTAAGCAAGACAGATGAAGATATAGTCCGAACTCAACAGTGATGTTGAGAGTTATACAGAAATGATGTAACCGATTATTAAATCGTAACAAAATTACCTAAGGTAGCGAAATTCCTCGTCGGATAATACCCGACCTGCACGAATGGCGTAACGATTTGGGCGCTGTCTCAACGAGAGGCTCGGCGAAACTGTAGTACCGGTGAAGATGCTGGTTACCCGCGGCTAGACGGAAAGACCCCGTGAACCTTTACTATAGCTTGATATTGGATCTTGATGCTGTCATCAGAGTATAGGTGGGAGACTTTGAAACCGGGCTCCGGCCCTGGTGGAGTCGTTAGTGTAATACCACTGTGATTGTATTGAGGTTCTAACCGCACTCTGTGAATCCAGATGCGGGACAATGTCAGGTGGGTAGTTTGACTGGGGCGGTTGCCTCCTAAAATGTAACGGAGGCGCACCAAGGTTCCCTCAGTGCGGTTGGAAATCGCGCTTTGAGTGCAAAGGCATAAGGGAGCTTAACTGTGAGACTTACAAGTCGAACAGATGCGAAAGCAGGTCTTAGTGATCTTCCGGTTCTGTGTGGAAGGGCCGGGACTTATCGAATAAAAGGTACTCCGGGGATAACAGGCTTATAGCTCCCAAGCGCCCATAGCGACGGAGCTGTTTGGCACCTCGATGTCGGCTGGTCTCATCCTGGGGCTGAAGCTGGTCCCAAGGGTTTGGCTGTTCGCCAATTAAAGAGGCACCCGAGCTGGGTTTAGAACGTCGCAAGACAGTTCGGTCCCTATCTGCCGTGGGCGTAGGATATTTGAGGGGAGCTGCCCCTAGTATGAGAAGACCGGGGTGGACGAATCCATGGTGTGTCAGTTGTCATGCCAATGGCATTGCTGAGTAGCTACATTCGGAAGGGATAAGCGCTGAAAGCATATAAGCGCGAAGCCCACCTCAAGATTAAATATCCCACACAATTAATGTGGTAAGGACCCTTCGAGACTAGAAGGTTGATAGGCTGGAAGTGTAAGCAACGTGAGTTGTTCAGCTTACCAGTACTAATTGTCCGAGGGCTTGATCATTTGTTATTATACAAAAATCACATTTTATTTGCTCGATTATTTCTTTTTTATCCAAAATGCTATGCAGTTGCAAAGTTTCAATTAAGAAAGCAGAATTAAGAGCTATTCTCTTGATTCTTAATTCTTAATTTTCTTTTTCCCCGGTGATTATAGCGGAGAGGAAACACCCGTTACCATTCCGAACACGGAAGTGAAGGGCTCCAGCGCTGATGGTACTTCGAGGGTAACTTCGTGGGAGAGTAGGACGTTGCCGGGGATTTTTTATCCATTTTTAGCCTGCTGATAATTTCAGCAGGCTTTTTGATTTTAAATCAAGTAGTTCCTTGATTTTTTTTACCACTTTTCTCTCCGTGTTCTCCGTGGTTATTTTCTTTTTGTTTCTATAAGTGAAAAACTCGTATTATATTATGACACCGGGAATATACCACCTGATTATATATCTGCCATCAGATACAAACATCAAAGTCGGAAAATTAGGACATTATAATTTTCCGACAGGTTACTATGTATATACGGGTAGTGCAATGCGTGGTCTTGATCAAAGAATTGCCAGACATCTAAGGAATGACAAGCACCTTCACTGGCACATAGATTATCTTTTGCAACATGGACAGATCGTTGACGTTATAACTCGTATGACAAAAGAACATCATGAATGTCAATTCAATCAAATGATCATGTCTTTACCCGAATGTCAGATACCCGTTAAGGGTTTCGGATCAAGTGATTGTGATTGCTTATCTCACCTAACATTCTTTGAGAAAAAACCAACACTCAAGTCTGAAAAACCTTTGCTTGTTATTATTCCTTAATCTTGTAGCAGTTGCTTTTATAGCAAATTATAACATTCTTACCAAGTGCAAAGAATTTTCCAAGTTCAATTTCTTTAGATAAAAGTTGGAAATACTCATCACTACCATATTTGATCTCTTTAACCTTCATCTCTGGTTCATATTCAGTATCTGTCCAGACGTTTTTCTTTAATATGAAGGTCTTTGTGCCTACGTATTTTATTTCTACTTTGATTCCGCTATCCTTATCAAACAATTGTGTATTAGTAGATACTGTCGGTGCAGGAGCTTGTTTCATTTCACTCATCATTTTACTGGCGGCTACAGCATCTGCTCCTTTTTCCTTTTTGAGACCAACGCTTCCTGAATCAAGAGATTGACGTGCCATTGCCCTTCTGTCACCGGCAGGCAATCGGTTAAGTTCTTCTTCAGGCAATACGAGGAATGAAGTGTAAGGCGTGATTATTCCATACTTCTTGCTCAAGTGAATTATTTCGTCTTTGATCTCATTATTATCGCCTTGAGTACGCATCTCATCCAGCAAATATCCGACCTTACGCTGCGCCCAAAGTCTTGGTATGAAGTCGTTTTCTGTATTCTTAGCAAGGAAATCTGCCTTATTAGTAGTGGTGTATTTTTTGCTTCTTATGTCACCATCGAGCTTAATATCTGCTGTCCCACTATTCTCATATCTTCCCAATACTACTAACTGTGTGCCTTTGAATATATCTGGCAAGCTCTTGGGATAAACCTCTCTGGTTTTTATGCTTCCTGTGGTAAGTTTAAGGTTTGACAGCATTGGTTCGCTGATCTTGTTGTAAAGCGAAGATACAGAGACTTCAATGTCCTCAGACGGCTTGACATATTGAGACGTTCCTCCATTATTTTCTGAAAGCTTATCAAGAAAATGTGTATTCACGTCATACCCAACGCCAAAAGCGAAAAGCCTTAATGATTTTGACTTTGCTTTTTCTGCATTTTTGAGGATTGCATCAACGTCTTTTATACCGATAGTGGGCAAGCCATCAGTTAAAAATACAATAATTTTGGGACGGTTTGGATCGGGTTGCTTTTTTAGTGCAAGTAGTAAAGCATCGTTTATGTCTGTGCCGCCAGTTGCTTCCAGCTTGTTAATAAATCTTTCAGCTTTATCAACATTTGCTTTTGTTGCTATAAGCAAAGAGTTATCTAGTTCATCAACGTCAGTGCTAAAGACGATTATTCCAAACCTATCTTTGTCTTTCAGGCTTTTTACGCAGAATTTCAATGCGTTTTTCGCCTGATCTATTTTCTCGCCCTGCATACTTCCTGATTTATCTAGCACAAAGATAACGTCTTTTTCAATAACATCCTCACTTGTTGTCTCATATTTTGGTGCGACTAGAAGCATGAAGAAGCCATCTTCATCACTTTCTTTGTATGAAAGAAGATTAAGACCAAATTCCTTGTCAGAGACGGTATAATACATCACGAAATCTTTATCTGGTTTTACATTTGACGCCTCGTAACTGAGTTTCACGGCATTGTCGCTTTGTCTGCGAATATCTATTTCGTGTGATGGTGAGTAAACGCTTTTTATCGGCTTCCCGCTTTTGACGTCCACTGATACCGTAACTGATGGGATCGGTTTTGCTGAGAATTTTTCGGTATTCAATGGGTATACGTACTTACACAAACCGGAATCATATTTCAGTACTTCTGAATATTGCAATTGAATCCGTTTCTCTCCTCTTGCTTGTATGGGATAAATGCTAACTCTGAAAGCGCCCCTATCAATATATTCAAGAAGTGCAGGGTCACGCACTTGTCGTACAATGTCATCATAGATTTGTCGTGCTTTGCTTTTTTCCAGTATCTCACCTTTGACAGGCTTCCCATCTACGTACATTACGAAATTAGATATACTGGCGTCAACAGGCAATGGGAAGATGTAAATGCCTTCCAGATCCATGTTATTTTCATTTAAGAAGACTTGATCAACTTTGGTTGTTGTAACCTGATCTTTTATTGTTACTTCGACGTGGTGATATTTGATTGATAATGGTATGAAGGTTCGCTCTTGAGGGGGTCTTGGTATGACTATGAATCCATCAGCATAGGCAATACCAGCAATGAGAAGGGATAGAATGATTGATAAAACGATTCGGGATTTCATGTCTAGCGCTCCTTTCGGCTAAGGCTATTTGATAGAGTACGACTGCAATTCCGCTTCTGTTACAAAAGTCTCTCCTCCCCTCGTCTGTTCGCTAACGAGTTTTACAATGCCAACGTTTGGAGCAAGCCATGTCTTACTTATTGTATGATCTAGCTCCTGACCGATGATTTCCCAAGTAAAATCCTCTTGAACTTGAAATACATGCCCAAATGTACCTGCTTTAACGGTTAAATCCTCTTCAGAGATTACAGTATATGTTGCTTTTCCGCTTCCAACGTAGAACCCGTCAGGAGTATTAACGTCAAATTCGATCTCCCATGATTCTCCGGGTATAAGTGGGAATTTGTATAAAGGGAGTACTGGAGAGAATATGATTGTGTCATCACCTGCGCTAGAACCACTAATAGCGTGTTGGTTTATGACGTCGTTGCCTTTGGCGACATAAGAGTAATTGGAACCTTCGTTATTAGATATGGTTGTTTTTTTCACAAAGGCTTTAGTGCCTGATATGTCTATTGTATCTATAACCTCAAAATCTATTTGATTATTTTCTTTATCCAGAAACATCCACTTATCGCCAATAGCAAGAGGGTAGTAGTCGCCGGGTCTTGGTATCCAAACCCTTACGGATATACTCGTTTTTGCGGAACCTGATCCATCACTGACCGTTACGGTAAGTTCGTATTTTCCTTCATCCTTTGGTGAATCCCATTTTACAGTCTTGCCAGTACCGACTATCTGTCCGCCCGATGCTGCCCAGAGATAAGATATTTTATCTTTATCTGGGTCCCCGGCTTCAACGGTAATAGTTGATGATTCACCCGGAGGCACAATCTTAGGTTCTGCTTTTATACTGAAGATAATCGGAGGATGTTGGTCACCTGAACCACATCCTAACATTGACAATATGATGATAAGAGCCAATACAATTCGGATCATTCTTCCTCAGTCCAGTTAGTTATATCTTCATTATCTCCCTTTCCACCATAAGCATTATCTTTACCATAAGAAAGAAGATCATAGTCATGCTTATTGTGTTTTCCTGGATATATGTAGATATAGTAATTACTCCAAGGGTCTTTAAGTATCGGTTTCTCCAGATATGGTCCCTGCCATTTACTTGGTAGTGGAGCGATTATCGGTTTTTCCCAGAGAGATTTCAGACTTTGTTCTGTGCTTGGATAAGTTCCATTGTGGCTTGCGTATATATCAAGCGCAAGTCCTAGATTATCAATGTCGCTAGCGGCAGTTGTGCGTTTCCCTTTTTCTTGCTGACGCAAGAGTCTTGGCGCAGCAATTACCGCTATAATCACAACGACAACGATAATTATTAATAGATGGATGAGTGTGAAACCCGACGTCTTACCACGATATAATTTAAGCATATCCTTATTCCCCCGCTAATTTTACAACCACAATCCTAAACGGAAAAGTTAGTGATCAGGATGACAATCAAAATTATATACTTACATCAATTTTTACCATGCTCATTTTACCACAAAACGCACTATATAAGCAAGGTTTTTTCGAGACTTAGGATTGCGAATTTAATAATTTTATTTAGGATTGCGAATTTAATAATTTTATTTAGGATTGCGAATTTAATAATTTTATTTAGGACTGCGAATTAAATAAATTCCGTGTTTAATACGACTTTTCCACTTATGAGATAAAAGGAATTAGACACAAAGACACTAAGTGCCACAAAGAACACTAAAATAGTAATGAGGGTTGAGAGTAGAAAGTTGAACTCTCATCTCTCAACACTTGATTTCTTTGTGTTCTTAGTGACCTTTGTATCTTTGTGTTTAGTTCCTGAAAGTTGGATTTCGTTCCTCAATCCAACCTACTTTTTCTCTATCTATACGGTAGTTCCAAATAGGGAAGTTATTTAATCACGGATCCTTAATTAGCTGAATAGAGAATGAATCATGCCTAGTATGGATTCCAGTCTGCATTGGAATGACAAAAAGGCAATAATTTGGCGATAGAACCACTAAATGTCCTTAAACTGTGGCAACATACTCTTAGAAGCTGATAGCAACTCATCAAGCATTAGTTCCGCCTTCTCTGGAAGAATTGCCATTTCATCAATTAATAACGCTTGAAGCGCAAGATTTTTATCGCCTTTGACTGCGGCGTCAGCGACAAGTTCCTGCCATGCTATCCTTCTCTCTAGTAATCCTTTCAATGACGTTGGCGCAGCGCCTATATATATCCCTCTAACACCGCAAGAATCAGTCACTGCCTCGATCTCAACGTTAGCGTAATCAGGCAGGTTGGGAACAGCGCCATTGTTGGCAATATTGACGATCTGAACCTGTCTTCTACCGAGAGATATAGCTTCCATCAATGTTCCCAACCCCTCACCTATAAGCGGATCAGATGGTGCAGAAGGTAATGAAACATTTTGAAGATTCTGTGCAAATTCTTTGAGATATTTCTCTCGCTGTACCTTTGCTTCTTCTTCGGATACCTTTATAGATGCGGCTTTCTCATAATGAGCGTATCTCTCTTTCATTTCTTCGGCAAAACCGTAGGGCATTTCGTCAACGCTTGATAGTCTAGCTGTGAACGGGTAGAACTCAAAGGCGTGATCGTCTGGAGGATATACTATGGTATGACCATATATCTGTGAAAGCTTATGGGTCATCAATTCTCCTTTGGGATTCTTACGTTCTGCCAGTTTTTTGCGTATATCTGGATATATGTCTTTGCCCTGATAATAGATTCGTGTGAACCAATGATAATGATTCGTGCCTATCCATGCGCAATCAAGTTCGTGTGGTGATACGCCAAGCATATTGGCTATGCTCATGATTCCGCCCTGAACTCCATGACATACACCCACAACCTGTCTTATATTAGTATATTTTTCCATTGCACGGCACAGGACAGCCATCGGGTTTGAATGATTAAGGAATATGATATTGGGGCATCTTTTTTCCATTTCACGGCAGATATTGACGTAGATCAAGGCACTTCTGAGACCCATCATCATACCTGCGGGACCGCCTGTATCACCGACGACCTGATGTATGCCGTATTTCGCTGGAATCATTACGTCATGAATATGTGCAGATGTGCCGTAAACTCCTCCCGTTGACGTACCTGCGCCTCCGATTGATGATACCGCAAAATCAGCGCCGTCTATGGCGTCATCAAGCGTTTTTGTAGCACGGACTTTCATCCCTAATCCGCTTTCTTTAGCAAGTCTGGCGCCATGCTGTGCCATGATCTCAGATTTCTCCATGTCAATGTCATAGAGCGTTATCTCGCTTCCTTCAAGACCGGGCATAACGACAATATCTCCCAATGCTCTTATAAAATATCCACTACCTCCACCGAGGCATACTATCTTTTTGCTAGGCATATTAATTCTCTCCTTTCATGATCTTTGTCATTTGTATCAACATAATGGATCAATTACAGCTTTACCTGTTTGTGCTGACTCGTAAGCGGAATATACGAGATTGAGAGTTTTCAGGTTATCCGCGCCAGACGTCTCTGGTTCTTTGCCTGATCTGAAACATTCAAGCCAGTGTGCATTAGTTGAAACAATACTCGTCTGGACAACCTCGTAAGCCGGGTCTACCCATGAATATTTAGGTGGTGGAACTCTAAACGATTGCGTCCCATCCTTTGTCGTCAACTTTACAAGATAGTCACGGCATAGCTCTATGGAACCTTTATCTCCTTCAATTAATGCAAGGGTGTGCGGAAAAGGATCATTTTCCAGAATAGAAGAATAGCTGACTTGAACGATACAAGTAACATCCCCCATTTTCATCATTATTGTGGCGGAATCCTCACCTTTGACTTTTTTGTTGACCTTATACGTATGGCAATAAAGATTCTGGGCTTCCCCAAATAAGAATCGTGCTGTATCTAAAACGTGGATCCCCAGATCAGCAATTATGAGTTGCTCAATGTTTGCAAGGAATGGCTGATTTTCAAACACCGGGAAACCGTTACACCAATATAGATTGCACCTGAATGGAACCCCTATTGCACCGGTATCGAGAATTTCTTTGACTTTTCGTATAGGTATCTGCCATCGCCAGTTTTCATGAACCATGAATGGGATGTCAGCCTTTGCGCAGGCTTCGACCATGCCCTTACCTTCTTCGAGGGATCTTGCCATAGGTTTTTGGCAGATCACAGGTTTTTTGTATTTCGCCGCAAGTTGCACATGCTCTGCATGAACCGCCACGTCTGTTATGATGTCCACGAAATCAATCTCCGGGTCTGACATCAATTCCTCTGGAGTGTTGTAAATCTTTGGCACACCGAACTCAGATGCAAATTTTTCAGCCTTTGAGCGAGTTCTATTATATAGGGCGACTAATTCAACACCATCCAGTTCTTTCCATGCTGAAATCTGAAATTTTGACCAGAATCCACAACCAAGCACACCAAATTTTATAGCCTTTTTCAAGTTTATCCCTCCTAACCTTTGGTGCTAGTTTAAAGTTTAAAATAGTCATGAAATCATGTAAACTTATGCTGATAACAACTAACATTAACATAAGGAGATGATCCCATGACCAATACAATAGATTTTATCACAGATGTCGATCAGTTTCAAACTGAGTTTGATCAATACTGTTTTTTAATGTAGATAATAATATAGATGACAATAAACATTCTCATCATTACATAATGGTTATGTCTTAGTGTTAGGCTTTTGTGGATTCCAGTCTGCGTTGGAATGACATGCTTTACTTGGATTGGGATTGGGCAGGTGATAAAAAAAAGAGTATCCCTAAAGGGATTTGAACCCTTGTTACCGGCTTGAAAGGCCGATGTCCTAGACCAGGCTAGACGATAGGGACACAAAAAAAAGTAATCAGTAATCAGCAAAATCAGTTACTGATCACTAAAAAAATGGTGAGGCGTGGGGGTTTCGAACCTCCGACCACCTGATTAAAAATCAGGTGCTCTACCAACTGAGCTAACGCCCCAAAAAATCGAACTAGAAATATACCCTATTTTCGCTTTTATGTCAATCCCAAATCTATCAATCCAGTTTTCAGCTTGAACGTTGGGTTTCGTTCCTCAACCTAACCTACCTTTTCTCTGATTGCTGAAAACTGTATTAAACAGCTATTATCTGATCTCGTCTGGGACCAACAGCGATGAACTCGATTTTTGTTTCTAACAACTGCGAAATTTTTTCGATGTATTCTTTTGCATTTTCAGGAAGGTTATTATATTCCCTGATTTCTGAAATATCAGTATGCCAACCGTCCATTATCTCATAAATTGGCTCAACATTTTCGAGTTCTTTAATTTGTCCTGGAAATTCCGCAATAGTTTTGTTTTGATATTTGTATCCAACGCAAACGTTTATGTGATCGAGTTCGTCAAGTACATCTAATTTTGTAAGAACAATGCTCGAAAATCCGTTTATTCTGACGGAGTATCTTACTGCTACCGCATCAAACCATCCGCATCTTCTAGGACGACCGGTTGTTGCTCCGAATTCCTGACCCTTCTGACGTACCGTTTCGTTCATCTCGGTTAGCATCTCTGTTGGGAAAGGACCTTCTCCGACACGGGTAGTATAAGCCTTTGCTATACCCATGACTTTATCAATCATAGTTGGACCAATACCCAAACCAACGCAAACTCCACCAGCAGTAGGATTCGATGAAGTACAATAAGGATAAGTGCCAAAATCAATATCCAGAAGTGTTGCCTGAGCGCCTTCAAATACGACGTTTTTCCCTGACTTTATGGCTTCGTATAGAATAAATGAGGTATCTGCTATAAAGGGCTTCATCTTCTCAGCGTAACCTTTATATTCCTCGATTATATCTAAGCGTGTGGATTTGATCCAGTCTTGTGATTTATCGAGAAATCTGGCTTTCATAGCAAGATTAAGGTCTAGCTTATCCTTAAAGGTATCAAAATCCAAAAGGTCGCCGACTCTTATACCCAATCTTCCTACTTTATCTACATAAGCAGGACCTATACCTCTACCTGTCGTCCCGATCTTTTTTGAACCTCTGAGCATCTCGTCATTGGATTCAACGAGTAGATGATAGGGCATAATCAGGTGTGCTCTATCGCTAACGTACAAATTACTATTGATGTATACGCCTCGTTTTCTGAGATCGTCAATCTCGTCAAAAAGCACTTTTGGAGATATAACAACCCCATTACCGATAATACATTTCTTTTCTGGATATAGTATCCCACTGGGGATAAGGTGAAAGATATATTTCTCATTATCTACAACAATACTATGACCGGCGTTATTTCCACCTTGATACCTTGCAATAATGTCAGCGTCTTTTGCAAGGAAGTCAACGATCTTACCTTTTCCCTCGTCGCCCCATTGGGCACCTAACACGACAACATTCGACATATCGGATACACTCTTTCGGTTTATAGTTTCTAGTTTTTAGACAAAAATCAAGCTTAAACTTGATAACTATAAACTAAAAACTATAAAAAATATTAACGTTTTGAGAACTGGTATCTTGCTCTGGCGCCTTTTTGTCCATATTTCTTGCGCTCTTTTTCACGAGCATCACGGGTCAACAGACCTGATTTCTTGAGTATTGGCTTGAGATCCAACGAGACTTGAAGGAGCGCTCTTGATATACCATGCCGGATTGCTCCAGCTTGTCCTGCTTTCCCTCCGCCTTTTACATTCACATATAAATCAAATTTGTTGACGTTATTCGTAAGCTCAAAAGGCTGCATAGCCATCATTACAAGCGCAGGTCTATCAAGATACTCGCTTATAGGCTTACGATTTATTAACGCGATACCAGTACCACCAGGTATCAATCGTACACGTGCTGTGGAAGTTTTGCGACGTCCAGTACCATAAAAATATGCAAGCTCTGCCACTTGTGCCTCCTTAGAGTTCCAGTACTTCCGGCTGTTGAGCCTGATGAGGATGTTCTGGACCTTTGTAAACTTTCAAATGTTTCATTATAGCTCTTCCGAGTCTATTATGAGGCAACATTCCTTTGACTGCAATTTGTATAACTCTCTCTGGATTTTTCCTAATCATATCATTGTATTTGGTATCTTTTATACCACCGGGATAACCGGTGTGCCTGTAATACATCTTAGTATTTGCTTTATTTCCAGTAAGCTGAACCTTCTCTGCATTTACAACTATTATGTTGTCTCCCATGTCAGCATGTGGAGTAAAGGTCGGTTTATGCTTACCACGTAAAAGGCTTGCAATATGACTGGTCAATCTCCCTAGAGTTTTCCCACTTGCATCAACAACATACCACTTTTTTTGAATATCTTTAGCTTTTATAAAATACGTATTCATTAAAATCCCTCTTTAAGAACAGAGGCTAAAACTTATATAAACAATCCCTAAAACAAACTAACGTAACTTGACGCAGGGAATCATGATACCATACGAGTGTGAATCTGTCAAGGGTTAAATTGTAAAAACTGTAATTCGGAAAGGTAAAAATCCGAAATTATAGTAACGGAAAAAAGTCGTGTTGACATTTACTCATGACTATGATAAGATTGTACTAAGGTCAACATTATATTTGAAAATCTAAAAGCAATAGAAATAATAATTTGATTTTTTTATATGTGTTTTAACTCTAAAATCAAAATCTGGTAAATGGGAGGTAAGAAATGGAAACAAAAACTGAAAAGATGGAATGGTCAAAACCTATATTAGAGGAACTAGGAAAGGCAAGATATTCTCTTGGATATCCTCTTGGGGACTGCATGGCTGGAGTATTTCCAACCACAGGCGTCTATGTAATGGGCGATGGTGCGTTTTATATTATTCCTTTTAGTCCTTGTCCATCTAATTGATTAGTAGAGTCTGACTGCATGTCGGATGGTAAATGGTTTTGAATTATTGTTTGAAACACAAGATTCATCAGCTATTAATAAAGTGTAAAATAGTCGCAAGCAAAAACTATTTAACCATCCTACTGTAAACTGGTAAATGGGAGGTATGAAATGGAAACAGAAACTGAAAAGATGGAATGGTCAAAGCCTATATTAGAGGAACTAGGAAAGGCAAGATATTCTCTTGGATTATGTGATACTGGTTACGGTGGTGGTGATAGTCTTCCTGACTGCATGACAGGACCTGCTGCATTCGTCTATGCGGCCGGGGAGGCGCCTATGCTTAGGGGTAGTAGTCCGTTGGGGTGGTAGTCCTTCGGGGTAGGATTTTCTGTAGTAGAGTCTAACTGCATGTCGGATGGGTAATCAGCTATTAATTATTGTAAGTGTAAAATAGTCGCAAGCAAAAACCATTTAACTATCCTACTGTAAACTGGTAAATGGGAGGTATGAAATGGAAACAAAAACTGAAAAGATGGAATGGTCAA
>Ga0247841_10000338_pt1 | contig 125939 bp, 109 predicted proteins | sample LaCruzMarch2015__2_FD_192410 | JGI IMG/M metagenome (GOLD analysis project Ga0247841, IMG submission 192410) | Freshwater microbial communities from meromictic Lake La Cruz, Castile-La Mancha, Spain - LaCruzMarch2015_18m | ecosystem: Environmental > Aquatic > Freshwater > Lake | place: Spain...
TCCCGGGTGAAATAGGCGCCCCGAAGGTAGGCATTGTTCGTATAGCCGCCGGCCCGTTCGATGACGGAACTCAACTTTTCGCCTTTCCGAATCGGATACCGCCCGGGACGCTTGAATTCTCCCGAAAGGGTCACAAATTTCCCCGGCGAGGAGACGGCAACGTCCAGAGGGCTGGAGGCGGCGGGGGCGACGGCGACCTTGCCGTCCAGAGCAACTGGAGGGACGACGGTGGAAGCTACGACTTTGGCGCCGACTGCGGTCGGCCCGGCTGCGGCGGGGACACTTTGTCCGGACGCAACATTGCCATCCAGAGGGACGGGGGAAACGCCTGCCGCTGCGGCAGCGCTGGTCCCCGTGACGGTTTCGGCGGCGGCGCCGGGAGTGGCCACGACGGCGGCGGCCGGAGTTGCGCCACCAGCAGTGCCACCACCAGCGGCAGCCGCGACGGCTCCTCCGGCAAACGCAAGCGGGGAAACCCGGACCAGGTCCCGATCCTGAAGGGAAGGTGGAAATGACTTCCTCTGGTTCAGGTCCTGTATGCTGACATCGTAAATTACCTTGCGTTCGTTCCCGGTGATTCGCTCCACCTGTATCCACCGGACTTCTTGTGTCCGCCGGGCTTCTTGTATCTGCGGGGTTTCGCTTACCCGCCCGACTTCTTGCATTCGCGTTGACTTATCTATCCGCTGGGCTTCTTTTATTTGCTTGCCGCCGGTCGTCTGCGCCGGGGCCGGGCGTTCAGTATGCCGAAGTGTACCTTGAATATCACGAGGTTGGGTGGCTTCGGCCGCCGGTATCGGTGTCAGGCTTGGGCTCGCGATGACGCCTCCCGCCAGACCAATGAGATTTTCCAGGTCGTCACGGTCCTTCAGCTCATAAACGGCCGGCTGCCTGACACTGCCGGCGATCCCGACCGCCGGTCCCCTGACGGGCACGAAAACCTCGTCCCCGGCCATCAGGGTGATATCTTTGGATTTGGATCCCTTTAACAGGAGGTCGTAAAGATCGAACGACGCAACGGTGATGCCTTTCCTCCTGACCTGGACATTGCGCACGGTACCCCTTTCACTTGGCCCACCGGCGGAAATCAGGGCATCGGTAATCGTGGCGAAGGCGCCGACGGTATGAGGACCGGGCCGCCGGACTTCGCCCCGCACGGAGACGGGAAAGGTCTTCATGGCGTTCATGGAGATGTCCACGTTCAATCCGGCGGTCTCTTCCGTTTTTTTGATGACCTGCTTCGACATCTCTTCAAAGGTCATCCCGCCCACAAAGACGGAACCGATCCGGGGAATGTCAATTCTGCCGTTTCCGTCCACGATAAGCTCGTACCGGGCGTTGATGCCGCCGCTCAAGACCAAACTGACCTTATCTTCCGGCCCGACCCGGTATTGCATCGGCACGGGAATACTTTGCCCGGGGGCGGGGGCGGTCCCAGCGGTGGTGGTTGGGGTGGTTGCTGCCGTGGTTTTTCCGGCAGTGGCGGCGCCACTGGTTGCGCTCTGGAAAAATTCGTGACCGAAAGGCATGAGCGTCGCGAATTCCCTGTCTGCAGACTCGGCCGGCAGAGTATTCGCGACTTCCGGTCCGGCCTTTAGCGCCTCCGCAGTGAGGGTATTCGCCGGAACCGGACCATTCTGACCCCACACCGGGAAAACCAGCATCAGCGGAAAAACCAGGAGAACCAGGACCATTAAGATTTTTCTTGGCGTCATCTTTGGTTGTTGGAGTTGTCGCCTGACCCCATTTGAACACAGCTCCGCCCTCTCGATTCCGCGAGGGGCCGGGTTGCGGGGTGAAACGATGTGGGAATGTGTAGCTGCATTTGGGAAACAGCACACTTTATGACATATGCAGACAGAAATTTCAACTACATAAATATTTAACTTGTGGGATGGTTTTCTTGAATTCACTAATAATTATTAAATACTATCCTTAAAGTGACTTAAAACCATACTTTAAATAGTCTCAAACTAATATCTGCAAAGGCATTGGGGGGCGGGGCCGTCCGCAAATTAATTCCCTGCCCGAAGCGATTTTTTCAAATCGCTTGTCTTTGGAGAGGAATCCTGATATGTTTTTTCGCTGCTGATTCATAAGTAATTACAATGAAGCAAGAACAAGAAGGAGATTTAAGAATCTATGCACAACCCGAATTTCAGCTCCGGCCCCTGCAGCAAGCGCCCCGCGTGGGGCCTCGACGCCCTGAAGGACGCCGCCGTCGGCCGCTCCCACCGCTCCAACCTGGGCAAGGAAAAGCTCGCGAAGGCCATCTCGGAAACAAAACGCATCCTCGGGATCCCTGAGGATTATCTCTGCGGCCTCATGCCCGGCTCCGACACGGGGGCCTTCGAGGCGGCCATGTGGAGCCTCCTTGGTCCGGCGCCGGTGACGGTCCTGGTCTGGGAGAGCTTCTCCGAAGGGTGGGCCACGGACATCAGCAAACAATTGAAGCTCAAGCCGACGGTGATGACGGCGGACTACGGGAAGATCCCCGATCTGGGGGCCATCGACTGGACAAACGATGTGGTCTTCGTGGCCAACGGGACGACGAGCGGCGTGAAGGTCCCCAATTGGGACTGGATCCCGGCGGCAGCGGATGGCGCGGGCGCGTCGTCTAGGGCCGGAGGTACAGCAGCAGATAGTGCGGCAAGCGCTGTCGCAGGCACCGGATCGGGAGCAGCCACAGCCCCCACCCGCCAGGGCCTCACCCTGTGCGACGCCACGAGCGCCGCCTTCGCCATGGAGATCGACTGGACCAAGATCGACGCCCTCACCTTTTCCTGGCAGAAATGCCTGGGAGGCGAGGCCGCCCACGGGATGCTCGTCCTGAGCCCCCGGGCCGTCGCCCGTCTCGAATCCTACGATCCCCCCTGGCCCATGCCGAAGATCTTCCGCATGAAGAAGGGCGGGAAGGTCAACGCCGGCATCTTTATCGGGGACACGATCAACACGCCCTCCATGCTCTGCGTCGAGGATTACCTGGACGCCCTGGCCTGGGCGGAAAAGATTGGCGGGCTGAAGAGGCTCATCGCGAAGAGCGAGGCGAATCTGAAGATCGTCGAGGACTGGGTGGAGCGAAACCCCTGGGCGGCCCTGTTGGCCGCTGACAAGGCCATCCGTTCCAATACGTCGGTCTGCCTGACCGTGGCGGATCCCAAGGTGGCGGCCCTGCCCAAGGGAGAACAGGAAAAGTTCCTTAAAGGGCTCGCCAGTGAGCTGGGAAAGAAAAAGATCGCTTACGATATCAACGCCTATCGGGATGCCCCGCCCGGCTTCCGCTTCTGGTGCGGCCCCACGATAGACAGCGCCGATCTGAAGACGGCCCTGGACGAGCTGGAAAAGGCGTATAAGGAGAAGAATATATGAAGAAGGTTTTGATCAGCGATACCCTGTCCGAGGCAGGGATCGAAATTCTGCAGAATACGCCGGGGATCGAGGTGGATGTGATGACGAGCCTGACCCCGGATGAACTCAAAGGCGTCATCAAAGACTACGACGGGCTGGTTATCCGATCGGCGACGAAGGTCACGCCGGAGGTCATCGCGGCGGCGGAGAATCTCAAGGTCGTCGGGCGGGCGGGGATCGGGCTCGACAATGTGGACGTCCCGACGGCAAGCAAACGGGGCATCGTCGTCATGAATACCCCCGGGGGCAACACCATCACGACGGGGGAGCACGCCATCGCTATGATGCTCTCGCTGGCCCGGGAAATCCCCCAGGCCACGGCCTCCATGAAGGGGGGCAAGTGGGATAAGAAAAAGTTCATGGGGGCGGAGGTTTTCAACAAGACCCTCGGCATCGTCGGCATCGGGCGGGTGGGGGCCATTGTGGCGGACCGGGCGCAGGGCCTGAAGATGCACGTCGTCGCCTACGACCCCTTTATCTCCCAGGAAGCGGCGGGGAATCTGGGGATCACCCTGGTGACCCTCGACGAACTCCTCAAACAGTCCGATTTCATTACCGTTCACACCCCCATGACGAAGGAGACACGGGGCATCATCAACGCCGCCGCCTTCGGGAAGATGAAAAAGGGCGTCTTCATCATCAACTGCGCCCGGGGGGGCATCGTCAGTGAGAAAGACCTTTACGACGCCCTCGTATCCGGGAAGGTGGCGGGGGCGGCCCTGGATGTCTTCGAGGAGGAACCGACAAAAAACACGGCCCTGGTCGGCTTGGAGAACGTGATCTGCACGCCCCACCTGGGGGCCTCGACGGACGAGGCGCAGATCAACGTGGCCATCGCCATCGCCGAGCAGATAGCCGATTATCTGACGAAAGGCGAGATCCGCAACGCCGTGAACTTCCCGTCCATCAGCGCCGAGTTGCTCACGGTCATTCAGCCCTATCTGGATCTGGCGGAGAAATTGGGGCGCTTCCATGTCCAGCTTGTCCAGGGGGCCATCGAGGAGGTCGTCATCGAGTACAGCGGCAAAATCCTCAATTACAATGTGGCGCCGCTGACCATCGCCATCCTCAAGGGGCTGCTGACGCCGATCCTCAAGGAGAACGTCAATTTCATCAACGCCCCGGTGGTGGCCAAGGAGCGGGGGATCAAGGTGATCGAGGCGAAGAACAGCGACATGAAAGACTATACGAGCCTGATCTCTCTGACTATCAAAACGGCCAAGGAAAAGTCGCATATCGCGGGGGCCCTCTTCGGGGTTCAGGACCCGCGGATCGTGCAGCTCAACAAGTTCACGCTGGACGTGGTCCCCGAGGGCCATATGCTCGTGATTTACAACTATGACCGTCCCGGTGTCATCGGCAATATCGGCACAACCCTGGGGGCCAATCAGATCAATATCGCCCGCCTCCATCTGAGCCGCGAGGAAGCGGACCAGGAGGCCCTGGTGATCCTCAGCACCGACGGCTCCGTCCCGGAGGAGGTCATCACCAAACTGTTGAACCTGCCTCATGTGATCTCGGTCAAAGAGTTGGACATGTAAAATGAACTACCACGCAGGAAGCTGCGGGGTATCCAAAACGGCAGATTTAAATAGGGACATTTAAATAGGGACAGCTCCCTATTTATTTATGAGGATATGTAAAGCAGAATTAAATAGGGCGCTGTCCCTAATTATGGAGGAATGAAATGGCAAACGTGATCGTCGTCGGGACGCAGTGGGGAGATGAAGGCAAGGGCAAGGTCGTGGACCTCTACGCGGAGAACGCGGACGTCATCACCCGTTTTCAGGGGGGGAACAACGCCGGCCATACCCTTGTCGTTAAGGGCGTGCAGACGATCCTCCATCTGATTCCTTCGGGAATCCTCCACGATCAGAAAATCTGCGTCATCGGCAACGGCGTCGTCGTCGACCCCAAGGTGCTTCTGGAGGAAATCGACGAACTCAACGGGCGCGGCCTTTTCCCCCCCAACACCAGCCTGTTCGTAAGCGAAAAGGCCCATCTCATCATGCCCTATCACCGGCGGCTCGATATGGCGCGGGAAGGGCGGCGGGGCAGCGGGAAGATCGGGACGACGGGCCGGGGCATCGGACCCGCTTACGAAGACAAGGTCGCCCGGGTGGGCTTCCGCGTCGGGGATCTCTTCGACAGCGATTCTTTCCGGGAAAAGCTGATCCGCAACCTGGAGGAGAAAAACTTTCTCTTGACGAAATATTTCGGCGAGGAACCGGTGGACGCGGAGGCGGTCTTCGCGGAATACCGGGGGTACGGGGAGCGTTTGCGGCCATACGCCGCCGACGCCGCCGTCATCCTGAACCGGGAGCTGCGGCGGGGCCGGAAGATCCTTTTCGAGGGAGCCCAGGGATGCCATCTCGATATCGACCACGGGACATACCCCTATGTGACGTCATCCAATACGGTGGCAGCCAACGCCTTTTCGGGGACGGGCGTGGGACCGTCGGCGGCCTTCGCCGTCGTGGGGATCTGCAAGGCCTACACGACGCGGGTCGGCAGCGGCCCATTCGTTACCGAGCTTTCCTGCGAGATCGGACGGCGTATTCAGGAAATGGGGAAGGAATTCGGGGCCACGACGGGGCGGAAACGGCGGTGCGGCTGGCTGGATATGGTGCTGGTGCGGCATGCCATCCGGGTCAGCGGGATCACCGGCATCGCCCTGACCAAGTTGGACGTCCTGACGGGGATCGAAAAGATCAAGATCTGCGTGGGCTACCGGACGGACGAGGGGGAAGAGATCAGCTTCGCCGTCCCCGCGAACCTGCAGGTCCTGGCGAACTGCGAACCCATCTACGAAGAGATCGACGGCTGGACGGAGGATATCACCCAGGCCCGGCGCATCGAGGAATTACCGAAGAACGTCCGGAAATATCTGGAACGGATCGAAACCATGGCCGATATACCCCTGGTTCTCGTTTCCGTGGGGGCGGCGCGGAACGAAACCATCGTCATGAAGAATCCCTTCACCTCGTAGGCGGAAGAAGTCTCAAACAATTCTTGACAATTCTCCTGAATTGCTGATAGAGGTTCATCCTTTCACCTGCAAAGACATCTTTACTCCCTCCCCTTCAAGGGGAGGACTTAGTTGGGATTTGGGTGACGGATGGATAACCGTCGTTTATATTTAATGTTGCTAAAGGGGACGTTAGCTCAGCCGGTAGAGCAGCGGACTTTTAATCCGTTGGTCGCGGGTTCGATTCCCGCACGTCCCACCACTTAATAAAATAAAGGATATGTAAGGGGTTAATTGTGGGCAGTGTCGTAAAAAAGCGAAAAAAGAAGATCAGCAAGCACAAGTACAAAAAGAGACTCAAGGCCAATCGCCACAAGAAGAAGTAATTTCGATCGCTGTCCGCACTGGACGTGAATGCCGATGGTACATTTTGAGATCTTAGAGGAACTGCACTCCATAGAAACAATTTCCAGCGGTCATGGCATTCGTGAGCTGCAGAGGCTGAACAGGACTTATGGCAACAACGTCATGGCGGAAACGTAAGGGTGTGGCAAAAATAAGATTAGCCGATGGAATCATAAAACTTGCTGAGCTCCATTGGTATGAAGGCCATGGCAAAGGCAGGATAGAAATCAAAGTTAAAAGATATTTATCATTAGTCAAATGAAGCAGAAATTCCTATTATGTGTAAATAATGATGGATACGAGGTGTCCCTAGAACTGCGTAAATTATACGAACAACTTCCCGACAGAGAAGCGGCGGATCACCATCAGGTCCGCATCATCGATGAGTCGGGAGAAGATTATCTTTATCCTGCTGACTTCTTTGCTTCTATCACCCTTCCTGCGCAGACGAGAATCAGAATTCTTTCAAAATCCGCATCCGCCTAAACCAGCCTTGAGCAATACCGCATATATGCGCAGTTTTGCATAAGGCGTTTTTGCATATTTCCACATCCTTTAAAAGTCAGCATCCCGATATTCCTACCTTTTTCAAAGCATGCCTCTATGGCACAATTATTGCGCTTCCCGAGGGAGCCCCTCGTTACCGGCGCGACAATCCGGGATCGGTCTGCGCAATAAAAAACGTTTCGCAAATAGATTTTTATGTGGCATAGAGATTTGACGCCCTCGCAAGAAGTCGTCCTTTCCGTGCCGGAGAGAGTGTTTTCGTAAAACGCTAAAAAGCAAAAGACCCGACCCCCTAAATAATAAGGAGGTAGATGCATGTCAAAGTACGGAAACAAGTTGGCCACGCCCGAGCAGGTGGCGTCTCTCGTTCGGGATGGCATGTGGGTGGACTACGGCACGGTGCAGGCGCCGCGGGCCTTCGACCGGGCCCTCGCCCAGCGGGTCGGGGAGGTGAAGAACGTCAAGGTTCGCACCCTGGGCCATCTGACGCCGCTGGAGGTCATGGAGAAGGATCCGGAGGCGAAAAGCTTCTGGCTGGGCAACTGGCACATCCTCGGCTGGACGCGGAAGTACATCGCCGAAAACCGGGGAACCCACATCCCCTATAACTTCGGGGAAGCGGCGCGCTATTACCGGGACGGCCTCGATGTGGACATCGCCGTCCAGACCGTGACCCCCATGGACAAGCACGGGTATTTCAATTTCGGCCCCCTGTGCAACTTCAAAAAGGCCGTCTTCGAGCGGGCCAAGATCATCGTCGTCGAGGTCGTGGAGGATATGCCCTGGTGTTACGGCGGCTACGACGAATGCATTCATATTTCCGAAGTCGATTACGTCATCGAGAACAAGACGGACAAAATCATCACCATCCCCTCGCCCCAACCGACGGAGGTGGAAAAGAAGATCGCCGAGTATATCGCCGAGATGATCCCCAAGGACGGTCCGACCATCCAGATCGGCATCGGCGGCCTGCCCGATACGGTGTTGCGGTTGCTCGCCGACAGCGGGGCCCGGGATATCGGCATTCACACGGAGATGGTCACGGAAGGGATCGCCGACCTCCACGACGCGGGCCTGATCACGGGGAAAAAGAAGTCCTTCCTGCCCGGCAAGATCGTCTGGGCCTTCGCCATCGGAAGCCGGAAGCTTTACGACTGGATCGACCACAACCCGGCCCTCGCTATGTATCCCGTGGAATTCACAAACGACCCCTATATCATCGCCATGAACAAGGATCTGGTCTCCATCAACGCCTGCCTGGGCGTCGATCTCCAGGGCCAGGTAAGCTCCGAATCCATCGGCCCCGCCCAGTATTCAGGAACGGGGGGGCAGTTGGCCTTCGTCCGCGGGGCCTATTACCGGGCCACGAAGGGGCAGCCGCCCCTGGGCTATGCGGAGAGCAAGTCCATCCTCGCCTTCCAGTCCACTTACACGGACAAGAACGGCAAGCTGAAATCGAAGATCACCCCTACCCTGCCGCCGGGCGAGATTGTCACGGTGCCCCGGGTGGACGTGTCCTATCTCGTTACGGAAAACGGCGTCGCCTATCTGAAGGGCCTTTCCATTCCGGAACGGGTCCTCGCCATCACCAAGCTCGCCCATCCCGAGTTCCGGGATGAGTTGATCGAGGAAGCCAAGAAGATGCACTGGCTTAACAAGCAGTGGTTTTTAGGTGCCATATAATAATTAAGGAGGAAGAATTATCATGGAGATCAAAAAGATTTGCGTTTTAGGTGCGGGTCTGATGGGCAACGGGATCACCCAGGTATGCGCCCAGGCGGGCTTCGAGGTGGCCATGCGGGACATCGAGCAGCGGTTCATCGACGGGGGGATGAAGACGATCACGAAGAATCTCTCCCGGGATGTGGAGAAGGGCAAGCGGACCAAGGAAGACATGGACGCCATTCTGGGCCGGATCAAACCGACCCTGGATCTGAAGGAAGCGGCCGCCGGGGCCGACATCGTGGTGGAAGTGGTCATCGAGGTCATGGACGTCAAGAAGCAGGTTTACAAGGAGCTCATGAGCATCGTCTCCAAGGACTGCTTCTTTTTCACCAACACCTCCGGCCTGAGCATCACGGAAATGGCGGCAATTACCGACCGTCCCACCAAGTTCATCGGGACCCATTTCTTTAATCCCGTACCGGTAATGAAGCTCCTGGAGATCATCCGCGGCCATGAGACCTCGGACGAGACGGTCGAGATCGCCAAAGCTTGGGGAAAGAAGATCGGCAAAGAGGTGATCGTGGTGAAAGAAGCCCCGGCCTTCGCAGTAAACCGGATCCTCTGCACCATGCTCAACGAGGCGTTTTTCGTCCTGGACGAGGGAATCGCCGAGGCGGCCGACATCGACAAGGCCATGGTGCTGGGCTGCAACCATCCCATCGGTCCCCTGGCCCTGTCGGACCTCGTAGGGAACGAGACGCTGCTGCGGGTCATCGAAGGGCTGCACCGTGAGCTGGGGGACAAGTACCGTCCCGCGCCGCTGCTCCGGAAACTGGTCCGGGCCGGACGCTTCGGCCGCAAGACGGGCAAAGGGGTTTACGATTACTAAGGCGATGGGGGTCAGGTCTTTATTTTTAGCGTTTTCGCTAAATCACGAATAGTGAAGCGGCAGACCCATCCCCACCCTAACCCTCCCCTTGAAGGGGAGGGAAAATACCGTTAACCTCCCCCTTCAAGGGGGAGGTCAGGAGGGGGATGGGGTAGCGTGAAGCAATAGCGATGAATGGTCAAAAGGTAATTAACAAAATAGTCAATTTGGGGCGCTGTCCCTAATTAAAGAGGAGGAAAGACGCATGGATTTTGAATTGACCGAAGAACTCAAGATGTTGAAGGACATGGCCTACAAGTTCGCCCTGGCGGAGTTTACGCCCCTGAGCAAGGAAGCCGACGAGCACGAGAAATACACCCCCGAGATCCGCAAGAAAGCAGCGGAAAACGGCCTGGTGGCCGCCTGGATCCCCGAGGAATACGGCGGCGCGGGCGCGGGCATCCTGGGCAACGCGATCATCACGGAAGAACTTTCCAAGATTGACATGGGCATCGGCTTGAACGTCGTTGCCGCCTGTTTCGGTTGCGAATCGATCTTCCAGTACGGCTCGGAAGAGATGAAACAGAAGTACCTGCCCCCGGTCTGCCGCGGGGAATGGGTCAGCGCCGGGGCCTTCACGGAACCCAACGCCGGGACCGACGTCTCCGGGTACAAGACCCGGGCCGTCAAGGACGGCAGCGACTATATCGTCAACGGCAACAAGATGTTCATCACCAACGGGACGGTCTGCGATTTCATGGTTACCCAGTGTATCACCAATCCCGAAGAGAAGAAATACAACAGCTTCAGCCTGATCGTCATCCCCGCCGATACCAAGGGTATTACCCGGAACAAGATCCACGGTAAGATGGGAATCCGCGCCTCCGATACGGCGGAGATCGCCTTCGAGGACGTCCGGGTCCCCCAGGCTAATCTCGTGGGTAAGGAGGGCAAAGGCTTCTATCAGCTCATGCACTTCTTCGACACGACGCGGATCATGGTCGCGGCCCAGGGTTTGGGCCTCTCTGAAGCGTGCTTAGAGACGAGCATTAAATACTGCAAGGAGCGGACAGCCTTCGGGACGGCCCTGGGGAATTATCAGCTCACCCAGAAGAAACTCACCGAGATGGCCATCATGATCGAGGCCCTGCGGGGGCTTATTTACAAATCCGGCTGGCTCGTGGATAAGGGAACCCCCGATTTCACCCTGGCGGCAATGGCAAAATTCTACAGCGGCCAGACGGCGGTCTTCTGCGCCAACAACGCCGTGGAACTCCACGGCGGCTACGGCTACATCGACGAATACAGCGTTCAGAAGTGGTATCGCGACGCCAAGATTCTCGAGCTCTACGAGGGGACCAAAGAAGCGGAAATCATGACCGTCGGCCGCTACCTGATGGCGAAATAAACCCCATCCCCACCCCAACCCTCCCCTTGAAGGGGAGGGAGAAGGGGACAACCCTCCCACCGGGGAAGGGAGGAAAGTTAGGTAGGAATCGGAATGTGTCTCGGGAAGAGGTAGTTACACTAACTGCTTGGCAACATAAGGAGGGGGAATTATGGCAGCAAACTGGGCACCGTTGACAGAAGAAGACAAGTCTCGTTACAAGGTAATCAACAAGGAAAATCTTGAATTTTTGATGAATCGCTACAACAAGGTGAACCGCTGGGTCATTGCCGACATGATCCGCCGGAGCGCCTACCATTATCCGGACAAACCGGCCCTGATCTTCGGGGACAAGACCATGACCTACGCCGAACTGGAGCGGGAATGCAACCGGACCGCCAACGCCCTGACGGCTCTGGGGGTACAGAAATATGACCGCGTTTCCATCCTGGCCCACAACACGATCCATCATGTCCTCACCTGGCTGGGCTGCGCAAAGATCGGCGCCATCTATCTGGCCATCAACTATCTTCTCCGGGGCAAGGACATTTCTTATTGCATCAACCATTCGGAAAGCAAGGTATTCATTGTCGAAGACGCCCTCTTCGATCTCGTCAAGGACGTCATGGACGACATGCCGACGGTAAAGACCTTCATCTGGTCCGACCAGGTGGCGGGGCAGCCCCCGGCGAGCGACCGCTTCCAGGCCTTCGACGCCTGGTACGGCAAATATCCCGATACGGAACCGGACGTCATCCTCCACATCGAGGATCCCTGCCAGATGACCTACACCAGCGGGACTGAATCCCTGCCCAAGGGCGTCATCATCAGCAATCAGGCCCTCATGGCCGAGTACATGGGGACGATCGTGGACGGCCAGTACGACGAGGACGACATCAATCTCAACGCCCTGCCCATCTACCACTGCGCCCAGCGGGACGTCTTTATGAACCCCATCTTCTGGGTAGGGGGGACGAATATCCTGATGATGCCCGACATCGCTCAGATCCTCAAGAATATCGCCGCCTACAAGGCCACGATGTTCTTTGCCCCGCCTACGGTCTGGATCGGGATGCTCCGCCATCCGGAGTTCGCCAAACAGGATCTTTCGAGTCTGAAGAAGGCTTACTACGGGGCCTCGATCATGCCGTTGGAGATTCTCAAGGAGATGATGGAACGTTTACCCGGCGTGAAGATTTACAACTACTATGGCCAGACGGAACTGGCGCCCTATCACACGATCCTCAAGGCCAAGGACGCCCTGGCAAAGATTGGTTCGGCGGGATTGGGCGGCCTGAACATGGAGAGCCGTCTGGAAGAAGACGACGGGACGCCCATCAGCAAACCGGCGCTTCCCGGCGAGATCTGCGGGAAGGGCGCCCATGCCCTGATCATGTATTTCAAGGAGCCGGAGAAGACGGACGAGGCCATGAAGGGCGGCTGGTTCCACTCCGGGGACATTGGTGTCATGGATGAGGACCGCTACATCACCGTCGTGGACCGGAAGAAGGATATGATCAAGACGGGCGGCGAAAACGTCCCGACCCGGGAGGTGGAAGATGCGATCTATATGGACAAGCGGGTCCAGGAGGTAGCGGTCATCGGTCTACCCGATCCCAAGTGGGTGGAGCTGGTGACAGCCATTGTCGTTCTGAAGCCCGGCGAGAAGATGACGGCGGAGGAACTTATCGCCCATTGCCGCAAGGAACTGGCGACGTTCAAGTGCCCCAAGAAGGTTTTCTTCGTCGACGCCCTCCCCAAGACGCCGACAGGCAAGATCCTGAAGCGGGAAATGCGGGTGTCCTTCAAGGACAAGTAAAAATATAAAATGCTCATGACGGCATGCCGTCATCAAAAGGGGATGGGGTATAAAGAATTTTGATTTATCTACACTAAGGAGGTTTTAACTAATTATGAAAGATGTAGTTATCGTATCAGCCTGTCGAACGGCGATCGGGGCGTTTGGCGGCACTTTGAAGGATTTCAACCTATCTAAGCTGGGCAGCGTGGTAATGAAAGAGGCGGTGAACCGAGCGGGGATCGACCCGGCGATCATCGGGGACGTAAGATTCGGGTGCTGCCGGGAACCCGTGGACTCTCTGAACACGACGCGGATTTCGGCCCTGCTGGCGGGGATTCCCGAGGAAGTACCGGCAGTGACGGTGAACCGGGTGTGCATTTCCGGGATGGAGGCGGTGATTTCGGGGATGGCGATGATCCAGGCGGGGCTGGTGGATACGATCCTGGCCGGGGGCATGGAGCACATGTCGGGGATTCCCTATTCCGTACCAACGGCACGCTGGGGTTGCCGTTTCCAGGATCAAGTTTTTGTGGACGATATCGTCCATGCCCTCCATGCAGGGTCCCATATCCTTCCCGGCCTGGAGTTAGGCCCCATCAAGGAGGGGGAAATCGTGGAGCGTTTCCGCGGCAAGCCCTACATTATGGGGATCACGGCGGAGCTTATCGCCTACAAGCATGGCCTGACCAGGGAAGAGATTGATGAAGTCGCCCTGAGAAGCCATAACAATGCGGAACGGGCGACGGTGGAGGGAGATTTCAAGGAGGAGATCGTTCCCATCGAGCTGCCCCAGAAGAAGGGGAAGCCGCCGAAGATCTTCGACAAGGACGAGCATTTTCGTCCGGGATTGACGATGGAGGAACTGGCGAAGCTGCCGTCGGCCTTTATCGGGAAGATCGGCAAGGTCACGGCGGGGAACTCCTCGGGGGTCAACGACGGGGCTTCCGCCATGATCATCATGTCGGCTGATAAGGCCAAGGAACTGGGACTGAAGCCGATTGCGCGGATCAAGGCGGTGGGTTACGGCGGCAACCACCCCTCGGTGATGGGGCTCTCGCCCGTCCCGGCGGTGGCAAATCTTCTGAAGAGGTCGGGTTACAAGATCAGCGATTTCGAACTGGTGGAACTCAACGAGGCCTTCGCCGCCCAGTATCTGGGTTGCGAGCGGGAGATCGGTCTGAACCGGGAGATCACGAACGTCAACGGTTCCGGCTGCGGCCTCGGACATCCCGTCGGCTCGACAGGCTGCCGGATCATGGTCAGCCTGCTGCATGCCATGAAGAAGCGGGGCAAGACCCTCGGCATGGCCACCCTCTGCGGCGGCGGCGGCGTTTCCATAGCCACGGTATTAGAGATGATGTAAGATATTCAGACCCGGGGACATGTTCCGGAAACCCGCAGGGATCGGAACGTGTCCCCGGATAAGTAATAATAGTGTAAAAATTGGGGACGGTTCTATTTTTTCAGTCAAAATGACGAAAGTAGAACCGTCCCCAATTAATTTGTGGGAGGGTTTTTCTTTTTTCTTGACTTATCTTGCAACTATTCCTACACTTCAATCATACTGAATGGACATTAACGACAAAAGGAGGGTGCCATGAAAAGATTAGGATTATTACTGTTAATTTCGTTTTTCATTGCCTTCGCGACCTTCGGATGTACTGCCGCGGATAAGTCGACGCTTAAAATGCGTGATGCCGTCGATGCAGCAAGGCAGGGGGATATGGTAAAGTACAAGGCCCTCGTGACCGAGGCGCATAATCTGAACCCGAATGATGTTTTCGTCATCAACAACATGGGCGCCGTCTACGAGATGGACAATAACAAGGCCGAGGCCATTGCCCACTACAAGGAATGTGTGGATAAAGCGGGCGATTTAAAGGTTGCCAAGGGCGGAGATCCGGCATGGGAAGGAAAGCCCCTGAAGGATCTTTGCGCAGCGAATCTGAAACGGGTACAGCAAAGTAAATAGCTGCACGGAAAAAATGCTAAAATTCAAGCCCTGACCCTCTCTTTAGGCCGTACTTTTTATTTTTTCTCGTTAGCGTCGAGAGGTCGATCCGAAGGAGACGGGCGGTTTCGGCGAGGTTGGGCGAGGCTTCCAGGGCTTTGCGGATCAGTTCCCTTTCCACCGTGTCGAGGGCTTCTTTCAAGGGACCGGCGGAATAAGAAGATGCCGGCGAGCCTGCCGACGCCGGCGTCTCGATACGATAAGCCTTCCTGATCTCTCCGGGAAGATCGTGGCGGGTGATAACGTCATCGTTGCTCGTCACGACCATACGTTCGATGGTGTTGCGCACCTCCCGGACATTTCCCGGCCAGTCGTAATTCATCAGGGCGTTGAGGGCCTCAATGGAGAGAAACTTCCCCGTATTGTAATTCTGGTTATAGATCTTGAGGAAATGCTTGATCATGGGCAGGATGTCTTCCCGGCGCTCCCGCAGGGGCGGGATGAACATGGGAATTACGTTCAGCCGGTAGTAAAGATCCTCCCGGAACTTCCGTTCCCGGACCATCTGTTCGAGATTCATGTTGGTGGCGGCGATAATCCGGACATCGACGGGGATCGTCGCCAGTCCCCCCAGGTGTTTGATCTGCCGGTCCTGGAGAACATTGAGGAGCTTCGACTGAAGCTCGAAGGGGAATTCGCCGATCTCGTCCAGAAAGAGGGTGCCCCCGTTGGCCAGTTCAAACATCCCCTGTTTGCCCTGGGTCCGGGCGTCCGTAAAGGCCCCCTTGTCGTAACCGAAGAGCTCCGACTCGAGAAGATTGGCGGGGAGGGCCGCGCAATCGACCTTCACAAAGGACCCGCTATTCTTGCGGGGGCTCTGGTAATGGATGAACTGGGCCAGGACGTCCTTGCCGACGCCGGAAGGCCCGGTGATCATGACCGTGGCGTCGGAGCCGGCTACTTTCCTCGCCAGGGAAAGGGTGCGCCGGAAATCGGTGCTCTGGCCGATGAAAAACTTGTTCGTACTTCCGAGGGTTTCTTCAAGGTATTCAATCCGCTTCTTGAAACGTTCGATCATGACCTGGGAGTTTTTCAGTTCCTCATTGATCAGGTTGAGCTCCGTGAGGTCCCGGAGGGTGCTGACGACGGCGGCGGGGTTACCATTGTCCCGCCAGAGCATCGCCGCCGTAACGAGAAGCTGCCGGCCGCTGGGATACTGAACGATGCGGCTCCGGGTCTGAAAATCCTTGATCACCTCGAGGTTCACGGCCCGGGGCACCCAGTTGTTATCGATCATGTACTGGGTATGGCGGCCCACCATCTCCTGGCGGTTGATCCCCGTAATCCGCTCGAAGGCCTCGTTGGACATGATGTAATAGCCTTCGTGATCTGCGATGTACATCCCGTCATGGACCGATTCGATGAGGGCTCGGGCAATGCTGAGCGTTTTTTGCGAAAATCTTGCGTGCATAAACCAGGGGGGCACTTCCCGGCAAAATAGGAACGGTTCCATTCTTCCTGCCTGTTGACCGTTGCGCTTCAAATAGGGAAACCGTATGGGGCCTTCTACACCCAAAGGAACATTTTTGCAAGAGCGAGAGAAACCATCATGACAGCACCCACTCTTCGCGTCACATTTAATTTTTCATAATATTTACCCCACCGAATATTTATCCCACCGAACCTTGTCTCAATATGTAAGCATTTTTGAGCATAATAGGACAATGTCGCAAATGTATCCTCCATTAATTACATGATAACATCTTGAAATTATTATGACAATGCAATTTCAATGGTCTGGCATATTTATTGCCAAATCATGATCTATCTCAGTGAGGGTATGAGAAATTTAGCATTCTGCATAAAAAATTAAGAAAGGAGATGTATCATATGTTCAGAGGAAATCATCGCTGGCTGATCCTGTAATGCCTTACTATCGTGTGCTCTTGAAATGCTGCGAATTAGTAATTTATAGCAACTTTAATTATTAGCATAACTAACGGCAAAGGAGGATTTTAATATGAAAAAGTTAGTGATTACGTGGTTTATAAGTACATTTTTGATTGCAAATGTTTTATGTGGGGTTGCATCGGCAAACGACCCTCGAGATTATATCGCCGCACCGGAAGGTACGAGAGCTACGATCTTTTATTTTAAACATATTACGGGGAATCAAAGGTATGCAAAGGGAGATAAAGTAGGTACAGACACGAACTTATCAATGAATCTAGGAATCTTCAGACCAGTATACTACACCAAAATTGGATCATTCACAGTTGCAGGTAACTTGTTATTACCCTTTGGTGACGCCTCTTTGGACGGGAAAGACGTAGGGGGTGTCCAAAATTCAACGTCTGGATTGGGAGATCCGACTGCAGCAGCGGGTTTATGGTTTATAGATAATCCGAAGTCACAAACTTGGCTGGGAGTAACCCAATATGCGACGATGCCTTTAGGAGAATACAATAACATAAAGAATCTCAATATGGGTTCCAATCGGTGGGCATATAAAACGGAACTGGGATTTGTTAAAGGCTTTGGCAAATTGTACTTTGATATTTATGGAAATGTCGAATTCTATACTGACAATAACAATTATACCATTGCAAAATCGACTTTGGAACAAGATCCCGTATATTGCGTTGAAGGTCATATAAGCTATGACATCACAAAAGACTTCTTCGCAAGCGTCGATTATTATTATTCCCGAGGAGGAGAAACAGCGGTTCAAGGTATTAAGAATCAGGATGAAAAGAATGACCACGCTGCCCAGCTTTCTTTCCATTATATGTTGACGCCAAGTAATTCTATACTGCTTCAATACAAAAATGATCTAAAAGTAGAAAATGGAATAAAGACAAATACTTTTGGTATACGGTATGCGTATTTCTTTTGATATGTGGTTTTTGTAAGCGGTTCCCAATAAATGGCATACCCAATGGCTCTTCGGGCAAACAAGTCTAGGAAGACTGACAAATAGATGAAGGCGTTTCTGATGCCAATTTGAGTGATTTCCCCCGGCGGTGCAGAACGTGGGTTACGCGGCGATATCCGTAACCGGGAAATTCTTTGATAATGGCTTCGATGCGGGAGTATTTTATAAGCAAATAAATTTATTACGATAGAAACGTATTGTAATGGAAAGGAGTAGGTTGCATAAGATGCAGAAAATCCCCGAAGCAGTTGGAAGGATATGTCTTTAGGGGTTCATGCGTGAAAAGGAATCATAGGTAACATCAAAAATCCATTTTAGTAGGAGGGTCAGAGATGAAAAGCATGAAAAATATTTTGAACATTACATTGTTGGTTTTTGTAGCCACTTTTTGGGCGCATAGCATGGCCTTTGCAGTGGACGTTATGACAGTTCTGGGGCCCATACCCGCAGAAAAGCTAGGTGTAACATTAATGCACGAGCATGTGGCCGCTGGGTGGGTAGGATCAGATAGGGACAGTAGGGCACCGTATGACAGAACAGCTGCAGAAAAGGTAGCACTGAAGACTTTTATGGACCTAAAAGCAATAGGGGTAACTACATTTGTGGATACCACTCCGTGCGACATAACGCTGAGAGATCCGGTCCTTTTTCAAAGTCTTTCGAAAAAATCAGGCATCAATATTATTATGAGCACCGGGATGTACATGGAAAAAGAGGGCGCAAATACTTATTGGAAGTATCGGCAAGCGGTTATGGGCGAAAGTATGGAACAAGAGCTCTACGAGTTATTTATGAAGGAAATCAGAGTAGGTGTTGGAAATACTGGTATCAAGGCAGGTTTGATTAAAGTATCATCGGATGACCCCGCAATAACTGATTTTGAAAAGGTCTGCTTCAAAGCCGCAGTGCGAGCTTCTCTCGAGACAGGCGTTCCCATCATTACCCATACCCAGGGAGACACTGTTGGGCCGGCGCAACAGAAGTTGTTCCTCAGTCTTGGCGGCAATCCTAAAAAGATTATGATCGGACACATGAACAACTCGGATGATATAAACTACCATCTTTACTGTCTTGCCCGGCCGGACTTCTACATTGGCTTTGACCGGATCAGCCTGGCTGCGCCCTGGGGTAAAATAAAGTCTGAAGATTGTATGATTGAACTGGTAAAGAAGGGCTATGCCGACCGAATTATGCTTGCTCATGATTCTATTGCTACCTGGCCCGGAAAAACTTTTAAATGGCCGGCCGCAATGGTCGAAAATGTTAAAGATTGGTACCCAACTTACATTCACAAAAAACTGATCCCGAAGATGAAGGCAGCTGGAGTCACCGACGAGCAGATTCATACGATGCTCGTAGATAATCCACGGCGCTTTTTTAATGGAGAATAGTGGAAAAAGTTAAATAAGAGAGAACCCGTTTCGAGGAGGCTCCTCCTGATAGTTTTCCTCGAAATGGTGTTTCCCTCTGTCGACGCCAATCGGTCCCTCCGTTACACAATCGATCAGTCTTGAGATCACAACAAGTGCGAATCATGTGTGGGCAGCCGATATCAACCTATCATATTCCCATGGCAAGAGGATTTTGCTACCTCGTAGCGATCATGAACTGTGCGAGCCGAATGGTTCTTTCCTGGAGGCTTTCCAATACTCTAGACAGTTCCATTCTGTGCCGATGTTTTGGAAGAAGCTATCGCAAAATATGGTTCTCCAGATATATTCAACACGGATCAGGGCAGTCAGTTCACAGCAGAAGCATTCACGAATACCCTTTGTTCAAACGATATTGCCATCAGTATGGATGGAAAGAACCGGTGGACGGGACAACGTCTTTATCGAACGGCTATGGAAAAGCGTTAAGTACGAGGACATTTATCTGAAGGCATATGCTTGATACAAGTTGGCTCATGGCGTCACATCGTGCGTTGATAGGCTTTTGTTGTGGAACAAAACCCATATATCACACTTTGCGACGCCATACTACCAATAAATACACTATGTTACATATTTTTCGCTCCTGCAAAAGTTGAGTTAAACCTTTATAATTATTGCTTCTCCTTGGCCTAGCCCTCCGCAAATCGCGGCAACCCCGTATCCACCTCCTTGCCGTCTTAATTCATATGCCGCTGTCATTGTAAGTCGGCCTGCACTCGCTCCAACGGGGTGACCGATGGCTACGGCGCCGCCGTTTACATTCGTTTTTTCCTGAAGTTCCTTCCACTTCTTTTCGTCGTTATCAGCAAGAATCTTTGTGGAGACAAGTGGGATAGCGGCAAATGCCTCATTAATCTCAATTAAGTCTATTTCTTCAATCTTCAGCCCAGCATTGGAAAGGGCTGCCTTGATTGTCAGGGCTGGAATGACAGCAATGCACCGTGGTTCCGTCGCCGCAGCCATGGCAGTGACAATTGTCGCCAACGGCTTCAATCCCTTCTGCTCGGCTTTCTTGCGTGTCATTATCAGTATGGCACTCGCTCCGGCACTGAGTGGAGGGGCATTCCCGGCTGTAACGGTAGGACTTCCGTAAATCGTCTTCAGCGTTGCTAATTTGTCTAGACTGGTCTTTCTGGGAGATTCATCCTTTTCAATGATCAGGGGATCGCCTATTTTTTGGGGAATAACGACAGGCATGAGCTCTTCTCCAATCTTGAACTTTCCCTCAGCAAAGGCTCTGGAATAGCGTTCCTGCGTTTGCCAACTCCAGTAATCCTGCATTTCCCTTGTAACACCATGTTCAAGAGCAACTTCGCCTGCGTCGACGGCTACGGGAGTATACCCCCTTGCTGAGTAACCAAGTTCAAACAGAACATCTATCAGCTCAATATTGCCGAGCTTAACGCCACGACGGAGCCCAGGTGCCAAGTGTGGCGTTCTGGGCATATTTTCCGTTCCCACAGACATGCATATTTCCGCCTCGCCTGCTTTGATGGCCCTTATGCCCAAACGAAGAGTCGTAAGGGAAGAACAGCATGCCCTGTCGAGAGTAAGAGAAAGATTTTCTGCCGGAAAGCCGGCTAGAAGCGTTGCTATTCTGGCTGGAATATTCGTGTCCAAGGCAGATTCGGCCAGAATAGTGGTCCCGTAATTTATTTCATCGACTTCCTGCGGCGCCACACCTGCGCGACTGATAACTTCTCTCATAACCATGGCACCGAGATCTATGCTTGGAATAGCTGTCATAGCAGAGTCAAAACGGCTGAAGGGTGTCCTGACTGCGCTTACGATAACGATATCATCTTTGTTCTCCACTGATTTCTTTCCTCCTTATTCTATATCTTATTTTTTCATCATCCGAATGGCAACGTTTAGCCCGATGAATTATGTTTACATCACCATGCCCCCATCAATGCGTAGCACCTCACCTGTCACATAACCAGCACCATCAGATGCCAAGAAAGCCACTCCGGCACCAATATCTTCAGGTAAACCCACTTTGGCCATTGGCACTGTTTTCATTTGCTCTTCAAGATATCCCTTATCGACGCCTTTCATTAATCCAGCATTAATATATCCGGGGACGATAACGTTAACTGTTATACCTTTTCGGGCAACTTCTCTGGCAACGGATTTTGACAAAGCTATCAATCCGGCTTTCGAAGCGGCATATGCGGATGATCCCCGCCAACCGATCAGCCCGGCTACTGAAGATATACTTATAATTCTCCCGTATTGTTGAGAAATCATATGCGGCAGCGCCGCTTTCATAGTAAGAAAGGGACCCGTCAAATTTACAGCCAACACTTTCTCGAAGTCTTCCTTTTTAAGTTTCACGGCTAACCCATCGATTGTTATACCGGCACAATTGATCAAAATGTGAAGGGCTGAGAATTCCTGAATGGTTTTTTCTACTAGTACCTCAACTTCTTTTTCATTTGTAACGTTTGCTTCAACTGCAATAGCATGACCACCATTTGCCGTTATGTCACTTACCACTCGTTGCGCACTTTCTAATTCAAATGCCAGGTGATTGACCACTACTTTGGCACCCCGCAATGCAAGAACTCGGCATATACCCTCACCGATACCACCGGCACCACCTGTAACTATGGCTACTTTGTCCTTCAAATCCATGTAATTCTCCTCCAAAAACATTACTTAAAGTATTAATTTTTATCCGATATCAGACGCAAAACTTCTTCTTGGTGTTGCCCGAGAGCAGGCGCACTCCCGGGTTTGCCCGGCGTTTTGGAAAATTTTATTGCCGTTCCTCTTATTTTTAATTTCGGCATTATGTTCGAGAAAGGTACATCAACTTCCACTAAAGTCCCCCGATAATTCAGGTGAGGATCATCTATCACGTCTTTCACTGTTCTGACTCTTGCGCAGGGGAAATTGTTTTTCATAAGAAGTTCTTCTAATTCGTTCAAGTCCCCAAACGAGTCCACCCATTCATCAATTGTAGAAATCACCTCCTTTTGATTCGTATTCCGTTCCGCAGCAGTGATAAACTTTGGATCATATTCAAGTTCCGGCCTGCCCATCAAGGAAGTTAAGATGCCCCACAACTTGGGATTCAAAGCAGCAAGCATCATGCCCCCTGATTTTTTGCCAAATATTCCGTAGGGCGTTAGCACGTTACTGTGATTGCCATTTCTTGTCACGTCAACACCAGCGGTAGCCACCTCAAGGCAATCAAGCTGCATCGCCATACATTCATGAAGCGAAACATCAATAAATTGACCATCTCCAGTACGGCCACGGTAAAACAACGCTGCGGAAATGGCACCAAAAGCATGATAAGCTGTAGTGTTATCCGCAACAGCCGGCCCTAACTTCATAGGAGGACCATCAGGGTACCCGGTGATATCCATAACCCCGCTCATGGCTTGGGCAATAAGGTCATATCCCGGCCTATCTCTATAAGGACCGGTTTGACCATACGCAGAGACTGAACACATAATAATAGAGGGATTCAATTTGCATAAGTCATCGTAAGTTAAATTATATTTACTCATTACCCCAGGCTTGAAGCTCTCGACCAAGACATCCGTTTTTTTGATCAACTTCCGCAAAATCTCCATATCTGATTCTTTTTTGAAATCGAGAACTATCGATTTCTTGCCGCGGTTGGCCTGGACAAATAAACTGCTTGCTCCTCCAATCTGTACCGGCCAACCTCGCGAATCATCTCCAATCACAGGCCTTTCCACCTTAATAACTTCAGCACCAAAATCCGCCAACATCGCCGTTGCTATAGGACCGGCAAGGTTGTTTGTCAGATCGAGGACCCTGATTCCTTCAAAGATATGCGCCATTTATAACTCCTCCTTATTTTTGTGCCGCACTCACTCCATTTAATTAAAAACTACTCTGTCTTTCAGCGCGTAATTTTTTCTCTTTATAGAAGAGGGCAAGGCCTAAAAGACCACCTATGAAAGCTATTCCGGAAAACACAAAATAGGCCCCGTTAAAAGAGCCCGTCTCCTTAAGGACATATCCCACAAGGATCGGGGCAATTATACCGGCAAACGCTGCACCCGTTAGCATCAACCCACTCACTTTGGGCACATCAGCTTTACTAAATAAATCAAAATTGAGTGCGTTGATCAGCCCCATGGCTCCGCCCACAAAAAATGTGGCAATCGAAAATGATATTAAACATGTTGTCAAAAATGGAGTTATCACGGCATACGAGATAGTTGGAACCATCATGAATAGAGAGAAAGCCTGCCATGGACTTTTATACTTTTTCCCGACTTTATCAGCAAGCCGTCCTATGGTGAGAAGTCCCAGAATCATGGCAATCCATGGTATTGAGGAATTCATGCCGGCCGTCATTAGATTAGATCCTCTTGCCTTGATGAAATACGTGGGTAACCAGTTAATATTAGCCCAGAACACCAGTGTAAATGTGAAATAATTTAAGGTCATAATCCATGCCCAGGGATTTGACAAAAGCTGACCTACCGTGGACCCCGTTGAAGTCTCCACGACCTTTCCGTCGAATGCAGCCTGGGATGATTTAATTAGTTCCAGTTCCTTTTTGTCTATAGCCGGATACTCCTCTGGATAATCCCTCAAAATGAACCAGCTAATTAATCCAAGAATAACCCCGAAGCCTCCGAAAATATAGAAGACGCTTCGCCAGCCATAAGCCGTGATTATGAAGCCACTTATTAGATTACCGATAACAATCCCTAAAGGGGCCAAGGTTACATAAAATCCGGCTGCAAGCCCTCTATCTTTTGGGAGAGTCCACAAATTTATAATCTTATAGCCGTTAGGGAATAAAGGACCCTCGAATATTCCAAATATGATTCTGACCGACAGAAGACTCACAAACGACCAGACATAGCCGGTAAGCAAGGTCATTATCGACCAACCAACAAGAATAACGGATATAATTAAACGCGATTGAAACCTTGCCGCTAAAAGACCTCCGGGGAAATTACTGACCATATAACCTATAGTAAAACCACTCATGATTATACCAAGTTGAGCCGGGTCCATTCCGAATTCTTTTGAAATTACGGGAGCTGACATAGAAAAATTTACCCGGTCAAAATAGGCTATCATGCCGATAAAAACAAGCCATGCAACAATCAGCCAACGATGATTACCTTTAAACATATAAATACTCTCCTTAATTAATTTTTTGCGCTTTTCAGACAAAATACTTAATTTGCCAATAATAGGCATCAAAATTGACATATGAATGAGCAAGGATCATACCATTGATTTATAAAAATATATTGTCCAAAAATAATAATAACTTATCTTAAACGTTAGAGACAAACTCATTGACTAAGTGTCCCAATATGCTTTATACTATAGACAAAATAAGACAATATTCGAGGTAATTTCATGATCGATAAAAAAGAGGAATTGAGGAATAAGGTTTTTTCGAATCTACATAAAATCTTTGAAACCATTTCTGACGGAGTTACTATCTGTGGCCCTGATGCTGAATATCTTATGGTCAACAAATCAATGTGTGAGATGCTTCAAATTAGTGAAGTCAAGCTCATCGGGAAAAAACCGAAACAACTCATCAAAGAAGGCCTATACAATAAAAGTCTTGTATATGAGGTGATCAAGACGAAGAAGGAAGTTTGTGGTATTCTTAAGTTCGGAAGCGGGGTGGAAGTGCTGTCTCGTTGCCGACCGATCTTTGATGAAAATGGAATAATGCAATTTATCGTCGCGACGGGAGCAAACGTTACGGAGTTGAATTCGCTCAAGAGATCAATTGAGCATGAACGTAGGAAGTCAGAAACTTATTTGAGAGAAATTGAACATCTTCGAAAAATATTGCTTCTCGATTCGGATTTTATATGCGAGAGCCCGAGCATGAAATCCATACTGCAAACAGTAAAGAAAATTGCACCTATGGATTGTAGCATTTTCATAACAGGCGAATCCGGTGTTGGAAAAGAAGTTATTGCTAAAATCATTCACAGTAATAGTCCGCGAAAAAATGCGCCATTTATTCCAGTTAGCATTCCAGCAATTCCGGAAAACCTTCTGGAAGCTGAGCTTTTCGGCTATGAGGAAGGGGCATTTACAGGATCTGCAAAAGGGGGGAAAATAGGGTTTTTTGAGCTTGCCCAAAACGGCACTTTATTTCTCGATGAAATTGGTGATATTCAGGGTAATCTTCAAGTGAAGCTACTCAGAGCAATTGACACTAAGGAGATAGTAAGACTCGGTGGAACAAAGTCGATAAAGTTAAATGCCCGGCTGTTAACTGCCACAAATAAGGATATGAAACTCGCAATCAGGAGAGGAATCTTCAGAGAGGACTTATATTATCGGTTAAATGTCATTCCATTAATGATCGAACCCTTAAGAAAAAGGAAAGAGGATATATGGCCGCTTTGTTTACATTTTATCAAAAATTTGAATAATAAGTATAATATAAATAAAGAGATTTCCATCGACATCCTTGAAGAATTGAAAAAATATAATTGGCCGGGAAATGTTCGAGAGCTCAGGAACTTTATCGAAAGGGTAGTAATCCTATCTGATAAAAACATAATTTTAAAAGAAGATGTCAAATCATTACTGGAAGAAATGTATAATGATGCGAGACCTTCCGACTCAATTTGGCACGATTACAAATCTTCTGAAAGAAACAAAATACTGGAAACTCTGGAACAAACAAATGGTAATAAATCTGATGCGGCAAAAATTCTCGGAATACCGAGGTCAAGATTATATCGAAAGCTTCTTGATATTCGATAAGGTATTGATATTTCAAGGTGCGAGTACATGAAGAAGGATTTTGTGTATCAATCGGATTATGACCACAAAATATGAAGTGCAGTATCTGATGATGATGGAAGGTGTGTATCGGGTTGGCCGATTTTCCGGTTGAGCAATCCGATTTTTGGCTATCACACCTGTTACGCGTAAGGTGTCAGATGATTTGTGTGAATGATTTTCTCATCTTCCATCATACTGAAGTTTAAAACATTCAAAAAAAATGGTGTCCTATAACTCTCCCCAAATCGTTTGGATCAATAAACCGGCGCTACACTAAATTGTTGCAGGGGGTGTTGTCTCTTTTCATTGACACAGAGGGTTTCCGCTTTTCCACCTTGACAGGCTGCCATGCGATCTCTATATAGTCCGTAAGCGATCACGTGGGGGGCCTGAAGACCAGATCTAAGGCAACGTTATTTACGCGACAAGCCCTAAGTCAATTAAGGAGGATCAAGCCATGGATGCCTTTAATCGCGCCGCCCGGCAGATCTATGCGGAGGCCCTCCAGTCGAAGCGCCTTATCAAGGGGCGTTCCCTGGAAGAACTCAAGCAAATCGCCCTTCGCCAGGAGGGGGTCATCCAGACCCAGTTCGGTTCCGTCGCCGCCGATTCGGAGCCCATGTCCCGCTCCGCCCCCCATACCCGCAACAGCATCGATGATCCCTTTGGCGAAGCCGAAGAAGCCCTGGCCCAGCAGGCCGTCGCGGTCCTGGGCGGGGGGGAGCGAATCATCGCCCTCGATACGATCATCGGCGACGGCGCCGACGGCGTTACCGCCCGCTTTCTCATCCCCGAACAGTATGCCCAGCTCGCCTACGGCCTGAAGCTGCTCTTCGACCAGCCGGCGGCCCGAACCGTGGAAGACCCGACCTATACGATCATCTACTTCACCGACGAGGCCTTCGAGTTCAACAAGAAGAAGAAGCTGGTGGACAAGGATATTACCGTCCGCCTCGCCATGGGAAGCCGGAGGGGGGAACAGGTCAAGATCTGCCGGAACACCATTTATCTGGGGGAAGGAAAGAAAGGGGTCTTCCAGTTCGAAGACTGGCGCGTAAAGGCTATTGATAAAACAGGCATTTTCCTGCACACCGGGGCCAGGCGTGATTATCTGTGGATCTACGACCCGGAGACGGAACGTCCGGAACTCAAAGAGGTCGTGACCGCCGTCTCCGGTCTCACGGCTACAGGGAAGACGACGACCCTCTGCCGAAAATTCGCCAAACTGCCCAAGGAAAGCTCGGAGATGATCGGCGACGACGGGGGGACTCTGGGCTTCGACGGCAGTTTCACGGCCTTTGAGATAGGCGGCCTTTATGTGAAAACCGAAGGGCTGGACGAGAGCCAGCCGGAGATCCTTCGGGCGGCGGAATCCCGGGATGCCTTCCTGGAAAACGTCGCCGTCACCAAATATCCCTATATCCCCGATTTCCGTGATATTACGAAGACGGGCAACGCCCGGGCCATCGTAACCAGGGAACACCTGGAAATCGCCGCCCCATCGCTGCGGGCGGAAAAGGTCCATTACATCATCATGTTGACAAGGAACCCCCTCGCCAACGTCATCAGCCGTCTCACACCGGAGCAGGCGACAATGCAGTTCATTTACGGGGAATCGATCGAAAGTACGGGGGGGAATCCTGAAGAGGCGGGAAAGTTCAAGCGCGTCGTTTTTCTCGACCCCTTCATCGCCGGGGACCGTCTCGAACATGCCATGATTTTCCATGAGATCGTGAAGAAAAACGGCATCCAGTGTTACCTGTCCAATACGGGGAGCATCGGACCGGCGGAGACTAAGGTAACCCTGCGTCAGTCCCTGGCCGCCTACAACGACTTGGTCCGGACCCAGCTGCGCTTCAGCCGGGATGGGGACTGCATGGGATACCGCTACCCCATCAAGTGTGACCGGGCCAACCTTGATCAAATGAACGCCCACCGGCTTTTCACGGATCAGGAAACAACGCGGCGGCGGGTGAAAGACTTTTTCCGGGGGAGACAGGCCTTCCTGGAGGAATTCGAAGGCCGCTACGGCCGGATCCCCGCACCAATCCGGGAATCCCTGCCCTATGAAGAGTAGCATATGGGGAATAAAAGTTGACACCGTCGCAAAAAGTCCCATAGTTCCCTCCCCTTCAAGGGGAGGGTCAGGGTGGGGATGGGGTGTAATTTACTCTTTCATCTGCCAGAAGATGGCGTTGGGATTGGCAAAAGGGTTGCTCACGCAGGAGGGGCAGAAATAGACGGGGATTACCGTACCGCAGCCTTCCGCCAGCAATTCGAAGCAGGCGCAACGATCACACAGGGGCATCCGGCAATCGGCGCACGTAGTAAAAACGGTATCACGGCCACAAACGCCGCAAACATGGTTCATACAGCTACTCGTTCGGGAAACCGCTGTAGGGATTGACGTCAGGGTCATGGAAACAATTGCAGCAGAAAGCCTTGGTATCCACATGACCGCATCCGTAACCCCAAAGGTCAAAGGTCCGGCACTCCACGCACAAAACGACCCGGCAACCGTCACAGTGAATCACCGCGGGCAACTTGCCGCAACGCCCGCAGGGGGTCGTATCATTGGTTATAATCTCCATGAGATGGGCATTTAACATAGCAGCGTTCAAATCTCAAGGTGAATATCTGAACCGGGCAGGCTTGATAATACTTTGAAAACACTGGTTTCCGGCATAGAAGGGAATAAGTCCATATTTCGATCATACGGCAAAATCCGTACCCTCGGAGCGCTCCTTCTACTTTCATCCCTGATTATTGCGTCTCCCCCGACCGTTTACGCCGGCCCCGGAAAGTCAGGAAGTCCGGTTCCAGTTTACGGCTACCGGATCGTCAATGTTTATCACCATGACCGGGGCGCCTTCACCCAAGGGCTAACCTTTACCGGCGGTTATCTCTATGAAGGAACCGGTGGGGAGGGGCGCTCTTCGCTACGCCGGGTGGAGTTGAAGACAGGTCGCATTCTTCAGGAATATCCTTTGGAAAACCGCTACTTCGGAGAAGGAATCACAGTCTTCAGGGATCGGATCTTCCAGCTTACCTGGCGCAACCGGGTGGGTTTTGTCTATGACCGGGCCGGCTTCCGTCGCCTCCATACCTTCCGCTATGATCACGAAGGCTGGGGGATTACCCACGACGGACGGCGGCTAATCGTCAGCGACGGCAGCGCGACCCTGCACTTTCTCGATCCCCGGACCCTCCGGGAGGTGGGCAGCCTCCAGGTCCGGGATGAGGACGGGTCCGTCACGGGGCTCAATGAACTGGAATACGTCCGGGGGACGATATACGCCAATATCTGGCCGACGGACCGGATTGCCATGATAAATCCCCGGACCGGCAGCGTGACCGGCTGGGTGGACATGGCGGGTCTCCTGACGGCTTTTGACGCGCGCTCCGGGGTCGACGTCCTCAACGGCATCGCCTACGACCCGGTCGGGGACCGCCTTTTCGTCACGGGAAAGCTGTGGCCGCACCTCTTCGAAATCAAAATCGTGAAGTAAAAAATGGGGACGGTTCTATTTTTTGAGGACTTTTCCCAATTATCATTTTGTTCCAAAAAAACAGATTAATGGGCGACCCCAACAATAAGGAGGTAAACTTTGAAAAAACTGAATCCGGCTTATGTGCAGGCTGTCCGGGAGACGGTCAGCGGCAGTCCTTTTTTTCGGCATTTGTCCATGACGATCCGGGAAATGGACATCGGTTGCGCCATCGTCGATCTGGACGTGGATACGGAACACCTGCAGGCCTTCGGCTACGTTCACGGCGGGGTCTATGCCTCCGCCATCGATACGGCGGCCTTTTGGTCCGCCTTCGGCGAACTGGAGGAGGGGACGGGTATCACGACGGTGGATCTGAAGGTCAATTACCTGGCCCCCGTTCAGACGGGAAAGCTGACGGCGACCGGGAAAAGGATCAAGATGGGCAAGACCCTCGGCCTCGCCGAGGCGACGGTGACCGATTCCCAGGGACGGGTCGTGGCCCACGGGACCTCGACCCTGATCGTCCTGCCGGATTTCGGCCTGGTCGGCGGCCCCGCCCTGCCCCCGAAGTTCCTCTAACAGGCCCCCAAGAAAAAGGGGCTGTCCCCTTTACGGAAAGACAGCCCCGGTGCTCATTAGCCACAGCGCCGGTTCAGACCGGCGCCACGGTCGGTATGTTTCTTTTTACATCCTTACAGCGGGATGTTGTTGTGTTTCTTGGGCAGGCGGACCTGCGCCTTGTCCTTCAGGGCGTCGAGAATGGCGGCGACGCGCTTGCGGGTCTCCCGAGGGGCGATGATCTCTTCGATGATGCCCATGTTGGCGGCAAAATAAGGATTGTTGAACTGCTCCTCATAGGCGGCGACCAACTCCGTCCGCTTGGCAGCGGGATCTTCGGCGCTGGTGATCTCCCGGCGATAAACGATGTTGCAGGCCCCTTCGGCGCCCATAACGGCGATTTCCGCCGACGGCCAAGCCATAACATAGTCGGCCCCCAACTGCTTGCTGCACATGCCAATGTAGGCGCCGCCGTAGTCCTTCCGCGTCACAACGGTAATTTTGGGAACCGTGGCCTCGGAATAGGCGTGGAGCAGCTTGGCCCCGTGGCTAATGATGCCCGACCATTCCTGAGCCGTTCCGGGCATGTAGCCGGGGACATCGGAGAAGGTCAGCAGAGGAATATTGAAAGCGTCGCAGAAACGGATGAACCGGGAGGCCTTGTCGGAGGCGTTGACGTCGAGGACGCCGGCCCCGAATTTGGGATTGTTGGCGATGACGCCGACGGGCTGCCCCATGATGCGGATGAAGGCCACGAGCATGTTTTTCGCCCACAGTTCGTGGGGTTCGAAGATTTCGTTGTTGTCCGCCACGGCCATGACGACCTGTTTCATGTCGTAACCCCGGGTCGCCCGGTCGGGGATGATCTTATCCAACTCCGGACATTCCCGGTCGGGGCTGTCCGTACAGGCAACGATGGGCAAGGGGCTGTGGCAACTGTCGGGCAGATAAGACAGGAGCATCTTTACCCTGTTGATGCAGTCTTCGTCGTTTTCCGTGGCGAAATGGCAGACGCCGCTCTTGGTGGCATGGGCCACGGCGCCGCCCAGATCGTCATGGGTCACTTCTTCGCCGATGACGGCCTTGATGACATCGGGACCGGTGATATACATATAGGAACTCTTCTTGACCATGAATACCCAGTCCGTGAGGGCGGGGGAATAAACGGCGCCGCCGGCGGTGGGTCCCATGATGGCAGTGATCTGGGGGATGTATCCCGAGCCGATGGTGTTGCGATAGAAAATGCCGCCGTAGCCTTCCAGGGCCGGTACGCCTTCCTGGATCCGGGCGCCGCCGGAGTCGTTCATGGATACAAAGGGCCTTTTCGCGTCAAGGGCCATATCCATGATCTTCCAGATCTTCTTGGCGTGCATCTCGCCGAGGCTCCCGCCGGAGCTGGTGAAATCCTGGGCCGCCGCAAACACGGTCCGGCCGTTGACCTTGCCGAAACCGACGATGACGCCGTCGGCGTTGATATCCTTTTTGTCCAAACCAAACAGGGTGGAGCGGTGCTTCACAAATAACTGGACTTCCTGAAAGGTCCCTTCATCATAAAACATTGCCAGCCGCTCCCGGGCCGTCATCTTGCCCAGCTCGTGCTGTTTGGCAATCATCTTTTCGCCGCCCATGGATTTCAGGGCTTCCCTGCGGGCCTCGAATACACGGATCTTTTCTTCCGTCATTCCTTTTCCTTGTTCTTTCGCCATAAACCTACACTCTCCTTCTTTCCGATTTATTCTCGTACGTTAAGAGCTTGCTCTAAGTACATTGAATTCAAATACTTCAGCCTCTCTCCATGGGAGAGGGAATTATGGGACTATTTGCGAAGCCGTCAATTCTGTCTTGACCGGGTTGGCCTTCTCATGTAAATAAGCCTTCCGCAAGGTTTTCCTAATGGGATTGCTAATTCGGTCAATCGACGCAGCGAAAAATCCCCGAATCCTTGTCTTGATGTTAGCTAACTTATTGTATTTTAAAACCTTTTTGTCTCAACCGGGACGCATCATATCCTGTTTGACAAAAAGATGCAAGGAGGATCAATGAGATTTATCGATCAATTCAGCCTCAAAGACAAAAAAGTTCTGCTCCGTTTCGATTACAATGTACCCTTGGACAGCTCCCAGAATATCACCGACGATACCCGGATCCGGGCGACCCTGCCGACAATCAACTACGCCCTCGACGAGGGAGCCAGGATCATTATCATCTCTCACCTGGGCCGCCCGAAGGGAAAGGTCAAGCCGGAATTCAGTCTTTGTCCCGTAGCCAAGAGACTTTCCCGTCTCCTCCACAAGGATGTCGCCATGGCCTCGGATTGCATCGGGGACAATGTCAAGGCCCTCGTGGACAACATGAAGTCCGGCGACGTCATCCTCCTGGAAAACCTCCGGTTTCATCCGGAAGAGGAGAAGAACGACGATGAATTCGCCCGAAAACTGGCCGCCTATGCCGATGTTTATATCGACGATGCCTTTGGCAACGCCCACCGGGCCCACGCCTCCAATGTCGCGATCACGAAATTTGTCAAGGAATGCGGCGGCGGGTTTCTGATGAAAAAGGAGGTCAATTACTTCCAGAAATGCTTGGATAACCCGGCCCGGCCCTTCGTGGCCATCATCGGCGGGTCGAAGGTCTCGGGAAAACTGGAGGCCCTTGTCAATTTGATTAAAAAGGTCGATAAAATGATCATCGGCGGCGGCATGGCCTTTACCTTCCTGAAAGCGGCCGGATATGAGGTCGGCGAATCCCTCGTGGAAGAAGACCTGATGCCCATGGCGGCGGAAGTCATGAAGACCGCCCGGGAACTTGGGGTAAAATTTTATCTTCCCGTGGACTGCGTCATGGCCCAGGAAAAGAGCGCCGAAGCGGAAACCAAGATCGTCCCCATCCAGGAAATGAACAGCCACTGGATGGGCCTGGACATCGGCCCGGCGACGATTACCCTCTTCACCGAGGCCCTGGCCAACGCCAAGACCATCGTCTGGAACGGACCGATGGGGGTCTTCGAGATCGACGCCTTCGGACGGGGAACGGCGGCCATGGTTCACAGCATTGCCAATTCCTACGCCATGACCATCGTCGGTGGCGGCGATACGGATGTGGCTGTCCACAAAACCGGAGAAAGCGACAAGATCACCTACATCTCCACGGGCGGCGGGGCCTCCCTGGAATTGCTGGAGGGCAAGGACCTCCCGGGCATCGCGGCCCTCGACGCCTGCGGCGGCGCCATATAAGACGGCTTCGTATCATGCGTAATCTGAAGATGGTAGTCGAATACGACGGCAGCGGCTATCACGGCTGGCAGCGCCAGAAAAATGGCCTGTCCATCCAGCAGGTCCTCGAGGAGAAGATCGGCATAATCACCGGGGAGAAGGTAAAGGTCATCGGTTCCGGGCGGACCGACGCGGGGGTACACGCCCTCGCTCAGGTTGCCCACTTCAAGACCGCCTGCGGGATCCCTGCCGGTAATCTTCTGAAGGGGATAAACAGCCTCCTGCCCGCGGATATCGTCCTGAAATCCCTGGAAGAAACGGACGAAGACTATCATGCCCGGATCGACGCCAAAGGCAAGATTTATCTCTACCAGATATTCAACAGCCCCAACCGGACCGTCCTTTATCGTCACTATGCCTGGATAATCCATTGTCCCCTGGATCTCGATCTCATGCGGGAGGCGGCCGGTTGTCTGATCGGCCGGCATGATTTTACCTCCTTCAGCTCCGTCCACACCGACGTGATCTCCTTTGAAAGGGAGATGAGAAGAATCGAGATCTTGAATTATTTGTCGGGCAAACATCCATTAATTAAAATCTATGTGGAGGCGGATGGCTTTTTGCGGTATATGGTCAGGACGATTGTCGGCACCCTGGTCGAGGTGGGAAGGGGGAAAAGGCAGCCGGAGGACGTGGCGGCCATCCTGAAAGGTCGCGACCGGAAGCTGGCCGGCATGACGGCGCCGCCGCAGGGACTCTTTCTCAAAGAAGTCATCTATTGACGACGGCGGCCAGGTTTTCACCTTTTTAGGGTTCATCATACAATGAAAGTTTAATGAGAAAATGAAGATTCTTGTTTTGGGGCACAAGGGCATGTTGGGGACGGATCTCATGCTGCGTCTTGGCGTCACCCACAAAATGACGGGCAAGGACATCGGGGATTTCGACATCACCTCTCCCGAATCCTGCCGGCAGGTAATCTCCGAGACAAATCCGGAGGTTGTTATCAACGCCGCGGCCTACACCAACGTTGACGGGGCCGAAACAAACAGGGACGCGTGTTTCGCCGTCAATGCCGAAGGGGTCAGAAACGTGGCCCTGGCCTGCGGGAAGGAAGATATCCGGATTGTCCATTTCAGCACCGATTACGTCTTTGACGGAACCAGGGGGACTCCTTACCTGGAAGACGACGCCCCCTCGCCGTGCGGTATTTATGCCCAGTCCAAGGCCGCCGGGGAGAAATATCTCCAGGAATGCAGCAACAATTATCTCCTGATCCGCACGGCCTGGCTATATGGCCGGAACGGGAAGAATTTCGTCAGAACCATTCTGGAAAAGGCAAGACAAACGGATACCCTGCACGTCGTCGATGACCAAACCGGTTCGCCAACCTATAGCCGTGATATGGCCGGCGCTGTCCAGGTCCTGCTGGAACAGCGCCGCCAAGGAATCTTTCATGTGACCAACCGGGGTTCCTGCACCTGGTATGCCTTTACGAAAAAGATCCTTGAATATGCGGGACTTGAACATGTTACCGTTGAACCCATCAAGACAAAAAATCTCAACCTGCCGGCGCCACGACCGGCTTACAGTGTCCTCAACACCCGGAAGTTTTCCGATGCCACGGGAAATATCATGCGCTTCTGGCAGTTGGCCCTACGGGATTTTATCGAACACACCGAATTCCGCAAATAATCTTGACACAGGGGCATAAAGCCTCTATATTTCTCGACAAACTTCTTGGTTTCCTGGATCTTACGCGGTCACGACAAGGCGTGAAAATGGTAAAAACGGCCTGATGGTTAATCACTGAGGAGGAGCTGCCATGAAGATATTACTTCTGAAATCTTCATTAATTATGTCATTTTTATGGGTTCTTCTCTTGTTATCCGGTTGCACCGTGGCCACGAAGAGCACAATCATCACCCCCCAGATTAGTGATCTCTTCGACGGAAAATACAAGGTCTATCCGGCCATGGCAAAGGACAGGCCGCTGTCCGTGGCCGTCCTGCCCTTCGCCGACGTTTCCGGGAGCCAGCAGGGGGCCCAGGCTGTCCGCCGGGGATTCTACAATCATTTCAGTTCCCTGCCCTTCCGGGACATGGAACTCTGGCGGGTGGACGATCTCCTGAAGAAAGCGGGGCTGACGGATCCCACCGTAATCAACCAGGCCTCGGCCAAAGATCTGGGCAAGATTCTGGGGACCGACGCCATTGTCTATGGAGAAATCTCCAATTTTGACAAACTCTTTGCCGTGCTATACTCGCAGGTCTCCGTGGGGGCGAAGCTCCGCATGTACGACGGCCGTACGGGGGAACTCCTCTGGACGGGGGAACATGTGGCCCGGATCCACGAAGGGGGCATCTCGACAAATCCCATCGGCTTGGTCGCCACGATCATTGCCACGGCCATGAATGTCCGGGATATCCAGCTTCTCCGGGCCTGCGACGACCTCTTCCGGGGGATGGTTCTGACCATCCCGGCGCCGACCATTGCCGAGGCCAGGCGGCCGCCCGTGATTACCCTTCTCGTTCAGGATACGAAGAATCTTCCCAAGAAGGCGGGGGACGAGATCCGCGTCGTCATCCAGGGGACCCCGAAGATGCAGGCCTCCTTCGATATCGGCGAGTTCAAGAAACACATCGACATGCAGGAACAGGTCAATGAACCGGGGGTCTATCTTGGCGTTTACCGGGTCGTGCCGGGGGACAATGTCCGGAAGGCTATCATTACGGGCTACCTGACGGATGACGCGGGCAATACGGCCCATTGGGTGGACGCGGTCGGGACCGTGACCCTGAAGACCACGCCGCCGGAAAAGCCCAAGTCCCTGCGGATCGTCGGCCGGAACGCCGCCGTGCTGATGAGTTGGGGAAAGTCCACCGATCCGGAACTGGCTGGTTACCGGGTTTACCGGAGCCTGACGCCCCTGAGCGGCTACCAGGAAATCGCCCGGACGGAGGTCACGGAATTCCGGGATGAAAAGCTTGCCAACGGCCAGACCTATTATTATCAGGTCAGCGCCGCCGATCTGGCGGGAAACGAAAGCGACCGTGCGGCAGGAACGGGCATTCCCGTCGCCCCGGGACCCACGCCCGTCTCCGGGATCATCGAGAAGGACACCGTCTGGTACGCCGGGGCCAGTCCCTATATCATTGGAAACACGCTAATTATCAAGGATAAGGCCACCCTGACCATCGAGGCAGGCACGGAGATCCGCTCCCGGGGACCCGCCCTGGTCATTGAAGGGGGTCTTGTCGCCCCGGGGGATGGGGAGCATGTAATCTCCTGGGATACGGCGACGGCAGGCAAGCCCTGGGAAGGGATCGTTTTTCGCAACGTCAAGGAAAAGGAGATTTCCCTCAAGTTCAACCGGATTAAGAACGCCGCGACGGGCCTGAACCTTCAATCTTCGTCGCCCCTGGTCGAATCCTGCGAGCTGACGGGCAACGGAACGGCCGTCCGGATCTCCGGCGGCTTTGCCAAACCCCGGCTGATGAAAAATACGCTCCTGAAAAATACGGAAGCGGCCGTGATCATTGTAGAAGGCGCCCAGCCGGTTCTCACGGAAAACCGGATTCAGGATAATCTCAAGCAGGGAATCCTTGTGGAAGGGGCCGCCCCGACCATCTCCCGGAACCTTATCGCCCGTAACGGCGCTGCCGGGATCGACGTCAAGAACAGTCATGCCCAAATTACGGAGAACAATATTACCGACAACCGCCCCTACAACGTCGTCGGGGCGATGACGGGGGAATCCGTTTCGGCCCGGAACAACTGGTGGGGAACGGCCAAGGGATTGGAAGTACTCGCCACGCTGAAGGGGCGGATCGATATCCAGAATGTCCTCAGCGCCCCCTATCCGGAGGGAAAGCCGGCGACCCTGCCCATTCTCGGTTCATCCCTGGGGGGTCCCCTAAAGACCGACTCCTATCTGACCATGAGCAACAGCCCCTACCGGATCGCGAAGAATCTTGTCATCGACGGCGGGGCGACCCTTTACATCGAACCGGGGGTCATGCTCCGCTATGACCAGAACACGGCCATCGTCGTGGAAGACGGCGGCGTCATCGCCAAAGGCGCGCCGGAGAATCCCATTGTCTTTACCGCTGCGGCGGCTTCCCCTTCTCCGGGCTTCTACGCCAGCGCCGTCAAATGGAACAAGAAGACGACTTTCAACTCGGCCCTGAGTTACGCAATTATCCAGTACGCCGACATCGCGCTGGATATCGTTTACGGGGCCCCGGATGTCTCTTACAGCCTCGTCTCCCGAAACGCCCAGAGCGGCATTTACTGCCGTAATGACGCCGCCCCCACTGTTTCCTACTCCACCCTGACGGAAAACCGGGGGGAAGGGGCCATTACCATCGTCGGCAATGCCCGGCCAAAATTCAGCAATAACAATATCTTCAACAACGACTTCGCCACCCAGGCCCGTTCGACGATCTATATCGACGCCCGGAACAACTGGTGGGGCAATGCCCCCCCCGACCTGAACATGATCATGGGGGACATTGAACAAAACATCAACATTAAACCCTGGCTGGAAGCGACAGAGGCAAGGGCCTATTCAGGGAATAAATGAGCCACCGGAAGAGGCCTGTAATTTTGTGGCGTCTCTATATTGAGGCAGATTAACAGATTAAAATAATTTGCAACAACTGAACCCTTTTGCTATTATTCCCGATAATGTCAAAACCAGATCTGAAAGGGGGAGCTATGAAAAAGTTGATATTGACGATGGGCCTCGTTGCCGGGCTGATGTTATTTGCCGGGACGGGATTCTGTCAGAAGAGCAGCGACGGCAAGGTCAGTATGACGGAATGGACAAAAATCATTGAATCCAAAGTGGCCGAACAGTCCGGTGACAAGGGGATCATCAACTATGAAGACGGCTATGTAGAAGCTGTGGGCATCGGCGCCCCCCCAGAGCGATATATGGGAAAACCCAACGGCCGTCCCATGGCACTGCGGGCCGCCCAGGTGGACGCCTACCGCAACCTCCTCGAAATCGTCCAGGGTGTACGGATTGACGCCAATACGGTTGTCAGGGATTTCATGACCGAAAGCGACGTAATCCGGGCCTCCGTCGAAGGAATTGTAAAGGGTTTTAAAGTAATGAATAAGGAGTACCTATCCGACGGTACGGTGGAAGTGACCGTGCGGATGAACCTCAGCGGCAAATTGTCCCAGGCAATTATGCCCAGGATCTTTGATAGGCAGCCGGAATCAGCGCCGCCCACCCCACCCCCGGCAGTTTCTGCCCCGGCAGGGGATATCTTTACCGGGCTCGTGATTGACGCCCGGGGTCTGGCCGCCCGACCGGCCATGTCGCCCAAGGTCGTCGATGAAAACGGCAGCGAGGTTTATGGTTCCATGAACGTGGATCGTCAATACGCCATCCAGCAGGGCATGACGGGCTATGCGCGGGATCTGACTGCCGCCCAGAGCAACCCCCGGGTCACCAACAATCCGGTGAGCGTGAAGGGTGTCAAGGCTGACGGTCCGGGCAAGTGCGACATCATGATCAGCAACGCCGACGCCGAGAAGATCCGGGCCTCCGGCGATAATCTCAGTTTCCTGAAGAAGTGCCGGGTCATGATCGTCCTGGATTGATCCCTTGATCCTGGAAAATGATTTTCTGAGACGATGACCGCTCTTCCCATCCGGGGAGGCTGCGGTCATCGTCTTTTTGGGACGCTGTCCAACCCATCCCCACCCCCGCCCTCCCTTTGAGGGGGAGGGAGTAAGGTATTTTTACTTGAAAATCAACCTCCTCCCCGAAGAGCTGACCAGTAAGATCGCCGCCGGTGAGGTAATCGAGCGGCCGGCATCCATCCTCAAGGAGCTCATGGAAAATGCCCTTGACGCCGGAGCGACTACCCTCCAGATCGAGATCGAAAAAGGGGGATGCGCCTCGCTTCGCATCATCGATGACGGCGAGGGCATGGACCCGGCCGATGTCCCCCTGGCCTTCCGCCGTCATGCCACCAGCAAGCTGGCTGTTTTTGACGACCTCTACCGGCTGTCCACCTTCGGCTTCCGAGGGGAAGCCCTTCCCAGCATCGCCTCTATCGCAAGGATTGAGCTCCTTACACGCCAGCCCCAGGCCATCGCAGGAACACGGATCGTTGTGGAAAACGGCCGGATAGAGGAGGTTCGGGAGACGGGTTGCCCGGTGGGGACGGCGATCTTTGTCAGCAGGATCTTTGACGCCGTGCCGGTGCGCAAAAAGTTCCTCAAGACGGAGGCGACGGAACAGGCGGCCTGCCTGGAAGTAATCACCCGAACCGCCCTCTCGCATGAAGGCGTCAAGATTCGCGTGCTGAGCAACGGCCGCCAGCTCTGGGATATCCCCGCCGCCCCGGATAAGGGCGAGCGGCTCAGCCTCGTCCTTGGCAGGGAAACCCGTGAGGCGCTACTCGCCGTACAGGGTGTACGGGGAAACATGGGTATTTCCGGCTACATATCCCGGCCGGAGGTCGCCCGGTCCAATACGAAAAGCATCTATTGTTATGTCAATGGCCGGTATGTCCGGGACCCCCTGCTGAACCACGCCATCATGACGGCCTACCGGAATCTCATGGAGGCGAAACGCTACCCGGCGGCGGCCCTTTTTCTTGAGATCCCTCCGGAGGATGTGGATATAAACGTCCACCCGGCAAAACTGGAAGTCCGCTTCCGCAATCCCCGGGAACTTTACGGCTTGATCGTTGAGGCCCTCCTGCACAGCCTCGCCCGGGTTTCCCTCGACATGGGCGCCGGACAGACAGGGCTGGCCCCGACAACAGCGGCGGCCCCACTGCCGCCGCCGGCCTACCAGACCCGGATCGAGGAGGCACTGAAGCGCTACACCGTCTATGGGGGGAAAAAGAAGGTCCCCTATCATGTCACAGTTGCTCCCGGGCTTCCGGTGCAAGCCCTCCGCTCCGAACCAGGGGAACCCGAGAATGATAACGAGCCCATCGCTCCCGACCCGTCGCCGGCAGCAAGAGAACGCTCCTTTGCCCGGATGACCTATCTGGGACAGACCGGGGGGACCTATCTCGTTTTTTCCGATCCCGACGGGCTGATCCTGGTGGATCAACATGCCGCCCACGAGCGAATCCTCTACGAACGGTTCCGTCAGGCGGGGGCGGGGGAGAAGGTCATCGCCCAACCCCTGCTCCTCCCCGAGGTTGTCGCCTTTTCTCCAGCGGACTATGGTCTGCTGATGGAACATATCGATATCATCAAGGAAACTGGATTGGAAGTCGAACCCTTCGGGGGCCATACCGTGGTGATCAAGTCCCTGCCGGCCATCCTGGGCCATCTGAACCCCGAGGGGCTCCTGCAGGACCTGATCGAACAGTTTGCCGGCGAGGGGTCAACCGTCTCCTGGCAGGACAAAAGGAATAAGGTGTTGATTTCTCTGGCCTGCAAAGGGGCCGTCAAGGCCGGACAAGTCCTTTCCGGGCAAGAGGTGTCCCGAATCTGCCAGGATCTCGATCGTCTGCCCTTTGCGGCAACGTGTCCCCACGGCCGCCCGGTCTGGATCGTCATAACCGGAAAACAGTTGGCCCGGCTTTTCAAACGGGCATAAAAGGGAAAGGTGATTTTCAAGAAGGATGTTTTCGGACTTTTTGTGAGATTCTCAAGAGGTTAGCGCTTCATGTCATTGTCAGCGGAAACCGGCAGGCCCCGCCTTGTCGTCATTACCGGTCCAACGGGCGCCGGGAAGACCGCCATCGCCCTCCAGCTGGCCGGGAAATTCAACGCCGGGATCGTCAGCGCCGATTCCATGCAGGTTTACCGCTATCTGGACATCGGGACGGCTAAACCCTCCCGGGAAGAGCAACGGCAGGTTCCCCATCATCTCATCGATTGCGTTAATCCTGACGAATGGTTCAACGCCGCCCGCTTTCGTGAAGAGGCGGACCTCGCGATCGACAGGCTGCACGGCCAAGGCAGGACGGTCTTTATCGTGGGAGGGGCGGGTCTTTACATCCGGGTACTTCTGGGGGGCCTCCTGCCGGGACCGGGACCGGACGAAGTGTTGAGAGGCAATTACAGGGAATTGATGGCGAGGCATGGCAAGGATTCCCTTTATGAGGAACTCCGGATAAAGGACCCGGCCGCCGCCCTGACCATCGATCCCAACGACGCGGTGCGGATGATCCGGGCCCTGGAATATTTTGCCGCCACGGGCCGTTCCATCACGGAAGCGCAGGGGCGGCACGGATTTCAGGATAGACGCTATGAATTTATAAAGATCGGCATCTTTTCCGATCGGGACAGCCTGTTTGAGCGCATTGACGGACGGGCCGCCGCCATGATCGCTGCCGGGCTGGTAGAGGAAACTCGGGAGTTGCTGGCCAGGGGCTATCGCGAAGATCTCAAACCCATGCAATCACTGGGCTACAAGCATATATTCAACTATCTCAAGGGGATATGCAGCCTGGAAGAGGCGCAGGCATCAATGGCCCGGGACACCAGAAAATACGCGAAGAGACAGATGACATGGTTCCGGGCGGAAAAGAACATGATCTGGATGCCTCCCGACGACGTGCCGGGGATAGAGAGGCGCATCGCTGAATTTCTCGACACTTGACACGATCATAAAAGGAACCTATGATTACAAACGACCAGAAACCGTGAAAGCCCTCTCATCAGGGTCTTTGAAATTGCTTGACTTTAAAAAACGCTGCCCCTATATGGGGAGGCATAAAGTAACGAAAGGAGAAGGCTTATGAAGCGAGTGACAGACTATCGAAGGCTGTTTGCTGTCTTGGCAATCCTGACCGCGATCCTCATGCTTGTATCCTGCGGACCGAAGGCAGTCAAACCGATGGGAGAAATGGACACTCCTGAACATCACGTATATACGGGTCTGAAACTTCTGGATCAGGGTCAGTATCCCCAGGCACAGAGCGAATTTGACCGGGCCATTAAGTTATCCCCGAAATTTTCCCGGGCCTTTGCGGGCACAGCATTAGTCAAGGCCTACCAGGGGGACTTTATCGGGGCCTTCGCCTCTCTGGACAAAGCCTGGGAATACGCCAATAACAATGAAGAAAAGCTCGTCGTCCATGTGGGCTACATTCGCGTCAATACCATGAGCAAGGCCGCCTGCGGCCGCATCGGCACGGATTGCTCGCAGGATACGGGTTGGATCGACAAATCCAAGCGTGAATTCGATAACGCCATCGCCATCAACCCGAAATCCGCCGCCGCCTATTATTTTATGGGCCTCTGCTACAAGACTGCCCTCAATTTCAACAAATCCGGCGAAATGTTCGCCAAGGTCATGGAGATCAAGGCCGAATATACCGCTGAAGCCGACGTCCAGTGGAAACTTGTTCAGGATATCCAGCGGGCCATGCCGGGAACAGTGACGGGGAAGAAGATCGCCCTGGTGGAAAAGCTCACCCGCGCCGACGCCGCCGCCCTGTTCATGGAAGAGATGAAGATCGACGTCCTCTATAAGAAGCGCACTCCCAAAGAATTCGACACCTCCTTCAAGGATCCCGACAAGGCCAAGGTCCCGGGAAGGGGCGCGCCTACGGCTAACGACATCGCCGCCAATCCCCTGAAAATGGACATAGAAGGGATACTCCAGCTTGGGGTGCGGGGCCTGGAAGTATACCCCGACGGGGCCTTCCACCCCAATGACTTTGTCAACCGGGCCGCCTATGCCATGATGATCGAGGACATCCTGATCAAGGTGACGGGAGACAACAAACTGGCCACGAAATTCATCGGCAGCACTTCGACCTTCCCGGATCTGCGGTCCGACCTGCCCTATTTCAATGCCGTGATGGTCGTCACCTCCCGGGGGATTATGCAGGCCAAAAGCCTCTCAACCGGAGAATTCGCGCCCATGGACACGGTATCCGGCGTCGAAGCCCTGCTGATCATCAAGAAATTCAAAGAAGAACTGAAGTTCTAATTATTGTCCGTCCAATCCTGGGGCCGGTGAATAAGCGGCCTCAGGATCTCGGGAAACATCATCTAGAAGGAGAAATTTCATGGGCAGAGGGCAGTTGAGCAAGGCATTCGAACCGCACGCGGCGGAGCGGAAGTGGTACCAGTACTGGCTGGACAATAATTTTTTCCACGCTGTGGATGGAAGTGCCAAACCGCAGTTTTCCATTGTCATCCCCCCTCCGAATGTCACGGGCATGCTCCACATGGGTCACGCCCTGAACAACACCCTCCAGGATATCATGATCCGTTTCAAGCGGATGCAGGGCTATAACTCCATGTGGATGCCGGGAACAGATCACGCCGGCATCGCCACCCAGAACGTGGTGGAACAGGAACTGGCCAAGGAAGGTCTCACCCGCCATGACCTGGGACGGGAAAAGTTCGTCGAGCGGGTCTGGGAGTGGAAGGAAAAATACGGCGGCGTGATTACCAACCAGCTCAAGCGCCTCGGCTGCTCCTGCGACTGGGAGCGGGAGCGTTTCACCATGGACGAGGGACTCTCCCAGGCCGTCCGGGAGGTCTTTGTCCGGCTCTATAACGACGGCCTCATCTATCAGGGCGACTATATCGTCAACTGGTGCCCCCGGTGCCATACGGCCATCTCCGATCTCGAGGTAGAATTCAAGGAAGAGGCCGGCCATCTCTGGGATATCCGGTATCCATACGTGGACGGCAGCGGCGATATTGTCGTCGCCACCACCCGCCCGGAAACGATGCTGGGGGATACGGCCGTCGCCGTCAACCCCGACGACCCCCGCTACAAGGACAAGATCGGCAAGATGGTCCTCCTGCCCCTGGTAAACCGGGAGATCCCCGTCATCGCCGACGATTATGTTACCATGGATTTCGGCTCCGGGGCCGTGAAGATCACCCCCTCCTGCGACCCCGCCGACTTTGCCATGGCGGGACGGCACAACCTCGAAATCATCAAGATCATGGACGGCAGCGCCGTCATCAACGAAAACGGCGGCGTCTATCAGGGGCAGGATCGTTTCGAATGCCGGGAAAACGTCGTGAAAGATCTGGAAAAGGGCGGCTTCCTCGGCACGATCGAGCCATACACCCATAATGTCGGCCAATGCTACCGCTGCAAGACAACCATCGAACCGGCAGTATCGAAACAGTGGTTCGTCAAGGTCGCCCCCCTGGCCAAGGCGGCGACGGCGGCGGTCATCAAGGGCAAGACCCGGATCATCCCCCCCATGTGGGAGGCCACCTACTTTGAATGGATGACCAACATCCGCGACTGGTGCATCTCCCGTCAGATCTGGTGGGGACACCGCATTCCCGTCTGGTACTGCGACGGCTGCGGCAACATGATCGTGGCTTCCAAGGACCCGGATTGCTGTCCGGCCTGCAAGGGGGAAGCGCTCCGCCAGGAAGAAGACGTCCTCGATACGTGGTTCAGTTCCGCCCTCTGGCCCTTCTCCACCCTCGGCTGGCCGGAGCAGACCCCGGCACTCAAGACCTTCTATCCCACCTCCCTACTGATCACGGGCTTCGATATCCTGTTCTTCTGGGTGGCCCGGATGATGATGATGGGGCTCTACACGATGAAAGAAGTCCCCTTCCGGGACGTCTATCTCCATGCCCTGGTCCGGGACGAGCACGGGGACAAGATGAGCAAGTCCAAGGGAAACAGCATTGATCCTCTGCAAATGATTGACAAATTCGGCACCGACGCCTTACGGTTTACCCTGGCGGCCTTTACCGCTCAGGGACGGGACGTCCGGATGTCGGAAGAACGGATCGAAGGCTACAAGTTCTTCGTCAACAAGATCTGGAACGCGACGCGTTTTGCCGTGATGAATCTTGAAGACTATCCCGAGGCGGAACCGCAGATCCCCAGGGCAGACAAATCCCTTCCCGATCGCTGGATAGAGTCGCGCCTGCGTCACACCATCAGGGACGTTGTCATCGGATTCGACGAATACAGGTTTAACGAAGCGACGGGCAGTATTTATCAGTTCATCTGGCACGAGTTCTGCGACTGGTATCTGGAACTGATCAAGCCGGTTCTATACGGCAAGGACGCCTCGGCTGCCCGCCTGGCTGCCCAGCATACCCTCTACGGCATCCTGAAGACCGCCATGAAGCTCCTTCACCCCACGATGCCCTTCCTGACCGAGGAAATCTGGCAGACCATCGTCAATGACGGGGCATCCATCATGGTCAGCCCCTTCCCGGCGGAGGCCGATTATCAGGACGATCCCCGGGCGGAAGAGGAAATGGGGCTGATCATGGAGGTGATAACCAAGATCCGGGCTATCCGCGGCGAGATGGGGATAGCCCCGTCCAAAAAGCTGCGGGCGATCCTCTCGGCCCCGGAAGGAGAGAAGGATTCCAAGTCCATCCCCTCCCTGGAGGCGGGAGCCGGCTATATCGTCAACCTCGCCAACCTGGAAGATCTGAAAATCGGCGTGGCGATGGAAGAACCAAAAGGGGCCGCCACCGGCGTGGTGGGAAACCTTCAGGTCTTTGTCCTTCTCGAAGGGGCAATCGACGTGGCCGCCGAGAAGGCCCGCCTTGAAAAGGACCGGGCAAAACTGGAGAAAGAGCTGGCTATTGTCACCCGAAAACTTGCCAATCGCGATTTTCTCGCCAAGGCCGCAGCGGCCGTGGTTCAGAAGGAAGAAGAAAAACATAAGGAAATCAGAGAAAAACATCTGCTCATCGAGAAGGCCCTGAAAAAGTTACAGGAACTGGCGCCGTGAGGTTCCATAATGGAATTACTCACTTTGGACAACTATGACAGGACCTCAATCGGGAAACTTATCTGGGACGCCCTCCGGGAAGACGTCGGCGCCGGCGATGTGACATGTAACGCCGTTTTGAGCGGCAAAGAAAAGGGATCCGCAGGGGCAATCGCCAAGTCGGAGCTGGTTGTCGCCGGCGGCGATGTCTTCCGGGAAACCTTTCGCCAGGTTGATCCCAACCTGGCTTTTACCATCCTGGCCGCCGAAGGACAGGAGGTTTGGCCGGGGACGCTCCTGGCGGAAATATCCGGGTCTCTCAAATCCATCCTCATGGCGGAGCGGACGGCACTGAACCTGCTACAGCGGATGTGCGGCATCGCCACCGCGACACGGGCTTTTGTCCGGGCCGTCGCCGGCACGGAGGCCAGAATTCTCGACACCCGGAAGACCGCACCCGGGCTTCGTTTCCTGGATAAGTACGCCGTGCGGATCGGCGGTGGGCATAACCACCGTTTCGCCCTCTATGACGGCGTCTTGATCAAAGACAACCACATCGCCGCGGCCGGAGGCGTCATGGAGGCGGTCCGGCGGGCCCGCCGGGGCGTCGCCCACACCCTGAAGATCGAGGTTGAGGTCCGGAATCTCGCCGAACTGGAAGAGGCCCTCGCCGCCGGGGCCGACGTAATCATGCTGGATAATATGGGTGCCGGCGACATGAAGACGGCTGTGGCTGTGGCGGCCGGACGTGTACCCCTGGAGGCCTCGGGGAATGTTACTCTGGATAATGTCCGCGCCATTGCCGCGACGGGCGTCAACTTCATCTCCGTTGGGGCCTTGACCCACTCGGTTCGCGCGGCGGACATATCCCTCCTCATCCAATGACGACGGCCGCGAGATGAATCTTACGGAAGAGACATTAAAGGAGCGGCTTGCGGGGAAGAAGTTCGGTGGACTTGTCCGGTATTTCCACGAAATCGACTCCACCAATATCATGGCCTGCCGCCTGGCCCGGGACGGCGCCCCGGAAGGTACGATCGTCGTGGCTGACGCCCAGGGAAAGGGAAAGGGCCGGCTGAATCGCGTCTGGCAATCCCCGCCGGGACGCAACCTCTATGTTTCCATTATCCTGAGACCCCGGATCGATCCCCCCACAGCCCCCCAGCTCACCCTGGTGGCCGGGGTGGCCGTGGCAGAGCTGCTTGCCTCCTGCGGCCTGAAGGATGTGACAATAAAATGGCCCAACGATGTGCTCATCTCAGGGAAAAAGGTCTGCGGCATCCTTACGGAGATGCACTCCTCGGCCCGGGGCGTGGATTTCATCGTCCTCGGCATCGGCCTGAACATCAACATGAACCGCGAGGATTTCGAACCGGCACTTGGCAACATAGCCACATCGCTTAAAATCGAGACCGGTAAAACCCATGATCGTATCGAGATCATTTCCGGGCTGTTGAACTTGATTGAAACATGGTATAGGATTTTTCTTCGCGCCGGATTTCCCGGGGTGCGGGATGCCTGGCTGCGTCACGCCGGCATCCTGGGGCGGCCGATCCGGGTAGTTTTCCGGGAAGACACACAAACCGGGGTGGTCATGGGGATTGACGATGACGGAACCATTGTGATGAAGGTCGCCGACGGTACGACCCAGCGGGTCATAGCCGGGGATGTTTATCTCTTGAAGGAGTAGATGTATGCTGCTTGTCGTTGATGTAGGAAATACGAACACGGTACTGGGTTTATTCGACGGGGAAAACCTCGTTCATGACTGGCGGATACGTACGGTTGTCGATCATACTGTCGATGAATACGGGATGCTGATCTATAATCTTTACAAGTCGAGCAAGATCGGTTCCAAAAGGATCTCCGACATCATCATCTCCTGTGTCGTCCCACCGATGCTCAACATTCTGGAGCCTCTCTGTGAGAAATATTTCCATCTGAAGCCGCTGATCGTGGGACCCGGCGTCAAGACGGGGATGCCTATCTACTACGACAACCCCAAGGAAGTGGGGGCGGACCGAATCGTAAATGCCGTGGCGGCCTATGAAAAATACCGGCGTGACCTGATCATAGTTGATTTTGGCACGGCAACGACTTTTGACTATGTGTCCGCCAAAGGTGAATATATGGGCGGATGCATCGCGCCGGGGATCATGATTTCCAGCGAGGCCCTCTTCGAGCGGGCAGCGAAGCTCCCCCGGGTCGAATTGAGCAAGCCCAGGGCAATCATCGCCAAGGACACGGTGAGCAGTATGCAGGCCGGGATTATGTATGGTTATGCCGGCCTGGTGGATGGAATCGTCGGGCGGATGATGGGGGAGGTAAAAAGCAATCCCATGGTCATCGCCACGGGTGGTCTGGCGAAAATCGTCGCCCCGGAAACAAAGACCATCGAAGTGGTGGACGATATGCTGACCCTGGAGGGGCTCAGACTTATCCACCTCCGCAACAAATGACGGCTTCGTAAAAAGGTCCGGATGCGGCGTTGCGCTGCATCCCTCGTCACTGCGGCGTACGACAAGTACGCCTCATTCCTCGGGTTTGCGCGCCTTGCCTGCGAACCTTTTTACGAAGCCGTCGATTGTGACTAATTTACGACTTTTTACGGAGTTGTCACATATGAAGGATGGATAAATCCCACGATGCTTAATGTAGGTCTTACCGGCGGCATCGCGTCCGGCAAATCTACAGTCGCGGCCATGCTGGTTGAGGAGGGGGCCTTCCATATCGATTTTGATATCTTGGCTCACGAGGTAGAAAAACCGGACATGCCGGTCTGGCGGGCAATAATTGACGCGTTTGGTCCAGAGATCCGGAACAAAGACGGGACGATCAACCGGGCCGGGCTCGGGACGATTGTTTTTGCCGATCAAAAGAAGATGGCGCAGCTGAACGCCATTGTCCATCCCGCCGTCCTTGCGGCGTGGCGCCGACAACTGGAAGAAATTAAAAAGGAAAAGGTGGACGCTATTGTCCTGTCCGATGTGCCGCTCCTCATCGAGGCGGGGATGAAGCAGATGGTTGACGTGGTTCTCCTCGTCTATATCTCCCCGGAAATACAGCTCCGGCGCCTCATGGACAGAAACGGCTATACCCGGGAAGAAGCCCTTTCCCGTCTGAGAGCGCAAATGCCAATCCAGGACAAACTGGCCTGCGCCGACCTGATCGTCAACAACGAAGGGTCCCGCGATGATACTCGGAAACAGGTAGTTACCGTCTGGCGGGAACTGGTCCGCCGGGAAAGGGCAAAATAATAGCCTTTCTTTTCATCATACCAATAAATACCCCTTGAATATATTCCGGAAATAGGCTATAAAAAGATGTATGATTTCAATATTATGGAGGAAGAACAACTATGATCGGAAAAAATGTTTTGGCGGATTTCAGTTCCAAAGTCTGCGACCCGGTGCTTGACCCGACGGCCTATGTCCATCCCCTGGCCGCGGTCATCGGTAATGTCATTTTGGGGAAAAATGTCATGGTATCTCCCTTTGCCTCGATCCGCGGCGACGAAGGTCAACCCCTTTTCGTCGGCGACAACGCCAATGTCCAGGACGGGGTCGTCATTCACGCCCTGGAAACGGAGATGAACGGCCAGGTCATTGAAAAAAACCTCTACGAGGTGGAGGGAAAGAAATATGCGGCTTATGTGGGCAGCCGGGTGTCTTTAGCTCATCAGGTCCAGATCCACGGACCCGCCGTAGTTCTCGATGAGACCTTCGTCGGTATGAAGTCACTGGTCTTTAAATCCTTCGTCGGCAAGAACTGTGTCATTGAACCCGGATGCATCCTCATGGGGGTGACCATTGCCGCTGGTCGTTATGTTCCCGCCGGCTCCGTGATCAAGACCCAGGAACAGGCAGACAAGTTGCCGGTCGTCACCGAGGACTATCCCTTCCGGACTCTGAACAAGGGCGTTGTGCATGTCAACACCGCCCTGGCGAAGGGATATCTGGCGGCAGACAAATAAATATTGAAAAAATCGCAAAAAATGAACCTCCCTGCCGCAAGCAGCGTGGTATCATAACGGATTCATTATTCTATTCATCGTCGCAAGCGACGGGGAATTTTACCCTAAGAGATTAAAAAACATGTCCCGTTTCGCAAGACTGCAAATTATTCTGATCGTCATCATGTGCCTGGTTTTTGTCGTGCCCGTCGAGGCAAAAAAAACCAAGAAGAAACATCATAGGGCTGTCGCTCCCAAAGCGAGAGTTGTCGCCCCGGAAGTGAAATCCATCGTCCTTATGGATATGACATCCGGGAAAATCCTCCATAGCCATAACGCCGGCCTTGCCATGCAACCGGCATCAATTACCAAGGTGCTCAGCCTGTACCTCGTTTATGAAGCCGTTTATTCCGGCAAGGCCCGGTGGTCGGACCGGGTCCGGATCAGTCCCCGGGCCGCGCGGACCGGAGGATCGAGAATGTATCTGGAAGCTAATACGGAGGCTACGCTCGGAGAGCTGGTTATGGGAATGTCCGTTGTATCCGCCAATGACGCTTGTGTAGCCGTCGCCGAACATATGGAGGGCTCCGTGGAGGCTTTTGTAGAAAAAATGAATATTCAGGCGCAAAAACTGGGCATGACCCAGAGCTGCTTCAAGACTCCCAACGGTCTGCCGGCAAAAGGCCAATACACGACGGCGGCGGACATCGTCAAGCTATCCACCGCTTATCTGGAGCGGTTTCCGGCTTCACTGACCGTTCATTCCATGCAGAAATACACTTATAACGGCATCACGCACCCTAACCGGAATCGTCTGCTGGGACACTATCAAGGTGTGGACGGCCTGAAGACCGGTTATGTCGGGAAGGCGGGCTGGCATATTGCTGTCACGGCCAAACAAGGAGACACCCGTCTTTTGGCCGTCCTCATGGGGGCAAATAATCCCCAATTCAGGAATAAAGAGGCGGCCAAAATCCTTGATAAGGGGTTTGCCATGGTCAACGGGAAAGAGGCTTAATTTTCTTTAGAGCCTCAATCAGCTTTGGCGTCACATCGTAGAGGTCCCCGACGATTCCCAGGTCGGCGGCCTGGAAAATCGGGGCGTTTTCATCCTTGTTGACGGCACAGATCACCCGGGCGCCGCGAATGCCCGTGGCATGCTGAATCTGCCCGGAGACACCCAGGCCGAGATACAGATCCGGCTTCACCTGGACCCCGGAAAGGCCGATGCAGAGGTCGTCGGGCAGCCAGTGCAACTCTTCCGATATCGGGCGGGTGCAGCCGACCTCCCCCCCGAGCAGATCGGCTAATTGACGAGCCATGTCAATATCCTCCTGTTTCTCCATGCCTCGCCCCACGCAAATCACCACTTTGGCTTCCGTAATGTCCTGACTGCTCCGCTCTTTTATTTTCCTGTCAAGAATTCTGACGGGGGAAGTCGGCGGCAGCAGCAGCTTTCTAACTTCTCCTGAGCGACCATGCTCCGCGGGGGCCGGGGCAAAGGTCCGGGGGGGGATTGTCGCCATTACCGGTCTGGTTGCGCAGCTAACCTGCTGAACGGCGGCACCGCCATAGGCCAGGCGCTCCATAACGACAGTCCCGTCTTCCCCCCGGGAAAGGGCAATACAATTGCTGCAGAGACCGGTCTCGAGACGGGCAGCCAGACGGGCGGCAAAGTCCTTGCCTCGCGCCGTGGCAGCGATCAGAAATATATCCGGATCAGCTCCCTTTGTCTCTGCGGCGATTACCGGTAACCAGGCATCCAGCGACATGTCTTCCGCAAGGGGGCTCAACAGCACGACTTCATCGGCCCCGCCGGCAATATATATGTCGGCTTGATCATCCTGATCCGTGACAATCGCTGTCACTTTCACCCCTGTCTGTAAGGCAAGTTCCCGGCCGATCGTCAAGAGCTCCTGCGCCAGATCTTTTCTTTCCGCAAAAATCCATATTCCCGGCATCTATGCCTCCTCCCGTCCATCATGTGTAACGCATTCGCATTTGCCTATGAGATCGCCATTCAACTTATTATTCCTCTTTTTTGCAGGGCCTCCACAAACCGGGCAATCCCTTCCGGCGTCGCCGCAAATATCTCGCCGTTCCGTTCCATTCGTGTCGCCGTCATCCCCAGGGTCTGCAGGGGAGCGGCGCCGACGGGTAGCAGCTCTTCCTTCTTTATGGCGACGACAGGCTTTTTCGACGCCATCAGCGTATCCTTGACCCCCGGGATCCGGGGGGTGTTGATCTCCGGCAAGACCGTCACCAGTACCGGCAGAGGGGCCTCCACTACCTCGACACCTTCTTCGACCCGCCTTTCCGCCAAGATTCGCCCGCCTTCCCCGATGGTAAGCTTCTGAACATAGGAAATACATGGTATCCCGAGATTTTCCGCAAGGCGGGTACCGACCTGCTGGGCGTACTGGTCAGAGGAGCCCTCGCCGCAGATAATAAGATCGAAAGGGATGAGGAAACGAATAATCTCCCCGAGGATAGCCGCCGTCTGGGAGGATTCAAGTTGGCTGAAAGAAGGATCGCTGGCAAAAAAGGCCTGATCCGCCCCCCGGGAAAGGGCGTCTTTCACTCCCTTGGCGGCTTCGGGGACCCCCGCCGTCAGCACCGTGACGCTGCCGCCGTGGAGCCCTTTCAGACGGGCCGCCTCCTCGATGGCGTTGCGGTCGTAGTCGCTGATCTTGTAATCCACAGCGGAAAAATCCAGGGCGCCGGACGCGCCCTTCCGGATATAGGCTTCATCGACAACCCACTTGAAACAGGCAACGATATTGGGCATGACTTGTTCCTTCTTTTTACCGGAGGACGTTTCCGGAGATGACCATGCGCTGGGCCTCCGAAGTGCCTTCGTAGATCTCGGTGATTTTGGCGTCCCGTATCAGCCGCTCGACCTTGGCGCCCTTGCAGTAACCGTAGCCGCCGTGGATCTGGACGGCCTTGATGGTATGGCGCATCGCCGCTTCGGAGGCAAAGAGTTTCGCCATGGCAGCCTCCTTGCTGAAGGCCTGTTTCTGGTCTTTTAGCCAGGCGGCGTGATAAGTCAGGAAACGGGCGGCGCTCAACTCCGTCGCCATATCGGCAATCATCCAGGAGATGGCCTGATTCCTCGCAATGGGGTTCCCGAACTGGACCCGTTCCTTCGAATAGCGGATGGATTCGTCTAGGGCTGCCTGGATAATTCCTATGCACTGGGCGGCAATCCCGACCCGGCCATGGTCAAACCCCGCCATAGCCATCACAAGGCCTGCCCCTTCTTTGCCGAGCAGATTGGCCTTCGGAACACGGCAGTCCTTGAATACCATCTCCGAGGTCTGGGAAGAACGGAGCCCCATCTTCTTGAAATGCGTACCTGCCGACATCCCGGCTGTTCCTCTGGGAATGATAAAGCAGCTCATGCCTTTTCTTCCCGCGGCCTTGTCCGTCCAGGCAAAAACCATATAGACGTCCCCGGTGGGTCCGTTGGAGGTAAAGGTCTTCGTGCCGTTGATGACATAGGCGTCACCGTCGAGAACGGCCGTCGTCGTTGCCGCCATGACGTCGGTCCCCGCCCCCGGTTCGGTAAGGACAAAGGCCCCCAATTTCTCGCCCTTGGCCATCGGCAGCAGGTATTGCTGTTTCTGTTCCTCCGTTCCGTTCAGGAGTACGAGCATACAGGCAATCCCCACATGGATGGAGACGGTAAAACCTGTAGAGGCACAGGAGCGCGACAGTTCTTCAATGGCCAGGATATGGGTCAGATAATCGGATCCGGCCCCGCCGTACTCGGTGGGAATGGGTATCCCCATCCAGTCCCCCTCGGCCAGCTTTTTGAACACCTCGGCGGGATGACGGCTGTTCTCGTCGATCTCCCCGGCAATGGGTTCCACATACTTGTCGGCGAATTCCCGCATGTTTTTGCGGATGAGTTCCTGTTCCTCAGTCAGCTTAAATTCCATAATCCCCCTCCTTCTTCATATTTTCCAGGCCTGATATAAGCCTGATGTTCAATTTTACCGCGTCCTTGTAACAGCATGACGATAAATTTTCAAGGCTGATAATCAACCGAAGCGGAGTTGGACACCGGTGCCGCCTTCCGGATAGGCCCACTCCAGGACATCATTCCCGCAGACGAGGCGGCAGGTCCCGCATTCGAGGCAGCCGTCGATAGTCAGGGACGTCTCCCCCTGTTCATTGACGCTGTAAAGACCGGCGGGACAAATCATGGCCATCTTCTGCAGCCGGAAATCCTTTTCCTTGCCCAGTCTGATTTTTATATGGGCCGCGCCGCCGGGCTTGAAAACGTCAATACCTAACTTCGCTTTCAGATCCATAGATTCGGTCATATCTTCGTCACCTCCCGGAAGTCCTTGAACATGGTCCACATTTCCCCCAAACCCAGGTACTTTCTGATGGTGGGATAGAGCCGGTCTTTAGGCCCCGCGGGAACGCTGTAAATATCCCTGAGGATATTCCCTTTTAACTCGGGGTAGTGACTGAAGAATCTGGGATTATTCACGAAGGACGGCGTCGCCTGAAAGTTCTGAAAATCCTTCATGACAAAACTTTCCTGAAGGAGACGTCCGTATTCCGAGAGGGTATCGGCGTCAAAGCTTCCCGTCTCCTTGGCCTTCAAGACAGTTTGAGCAGCATAGTAGCCCGAGGCCAGGGCGTATTCCATCCCCCGAACGGTGAAGCCCAGATTCAGGGCAAAACCGGCGGCGTCACCGGCGACAAGGATACCATCGCCATGGAGGGGATGAAGGGCCCTGAACCCCCCTTCGGGGATGAGGTGGGCGGTGTATTCCACCGTGGCGCCGCCCCGGATCAGGCAGGCAATCTCCGGGCGCGCCTTGAAGGCCTCCATGAGCACCGGTGCTTCCAGGCTGCCTCCCTGATCCATCATATCTTCGATGCCGACGACGATACCAAGACTGACGCTTTCCTTATTGGTATAAAGAAATCCGCCGCCGAACATGCCTTTCGTGACCTCCCCGATAAACAGACGGGCGGCCCCTTCATTGCCCTGTAATTGAAACCGGTCATTGATCTTTTCCCCATCGAGGGCAATTACCTCTTTAATCCCCAGGGCGTAATTGTGAGGCGTTTCCGCAAGATGGAGACCCGCCTGCTCCCCGAGGAAGGAAAGGACGCCGTCGCAGGCGATGACGACATCGGCATGGAGTTCATCCCCGCCCGCCAGTACACCGACTATTTTCCCGTTTTCCTTGATAACGTTTTCCACCCGGATCTTGGGCAGAATCATGGCCCCTTTTGTTTCGATCTGCTCGGCAAACCAGCGGTCGAATTTGGCGCGGAGAACGCTGTAGCTTTGGTGCGGTTCCTGCCGCAGTTCATCGCCGGCATAATCGATGGCGACGGCCCGCTCCTTCGCCATCAGGACAATCCCTTCATGGACGATGAACCGTTCCAGAGGGGCCTCCTGCCAGAGATCAGGAAACAAATCCCGCACCGGGTTCACATAGATACGGCCGCCGGAGACATTTTTCGCGCCGGGGTAATCTCCCCGCTCCAGGACCAGGACTTCGAGGTCCCGTCCCGCCAGGGTATAGGCAGCCCCCAACCCGGCCAAGCCCGCCCCGACGATGATGACATCAAATTTTTCCATGATTTCCTCTCCCGAAAGAGGATTCTATAAATATATTTTAAATATAGCGCGTTTCCAGAGGAACTGCAACCCCTCTGGAGAGAAAAAAAAGGCCGTCCCGATGATTACGGAACGGCCCTGTTATTTAGCATAGATACCCTGTGCTTACTTCGTCGGAGGTTTTAGCATCCAGACGATGCCGATGGAGGCCAGGCACATAACGCCGGAAATCATGAAGGACGTCACGTAATTGCCGGCGGCAAACTGCTTGACGATCATGGCGCCTTTATCCATGGCTTCGTAAGGGATCTTGCCCACGATGGTCATGAGCTTCGGGGCCAGCCAGGGGCCGAAAAGCCCGCCAACGCCGTAGGCGGCAAACATGAAGCCATAATTGGCCCCCACATTCTTGGTTCCAAAGTAGTCGGCCGTCACGGCCGGATAGAGCCCGAGGAAACCGCCGAAGCAGAAACCGACGGAGCACACGCCGACCAGGAACATGGGATAGGAAGTAAAGGTGTTGAGGAGCAGCATGATCACGCCGGCATAGGCAAAGATAATCATCAGGGTCATTTTACGGCCGATGACGTCGGAGACCTGACCCCAGACGAGACGGCCGGCGGCATTCAGGATGGCCACGATCATGACGGCCAGCGCCCCCTGATCGGCAACGGTCTTGAAGGCGTCCTTGGAAACGGTAGGCATGGCTTTGGCCAGTTCGATCATGGAGGGAGACTGCCACATGTTGGTGATGTTCATGATGATCATGAGCCCTGCCATACAACCGGCGAAATAGGTGATCCAGAGTAAGTAGAACTGCGGGGTTTTGAGCATCTCCATCGTCGAGAAGTCTCCTCCGCTCGCCTTTCCCGCTCCGGGTGCCGGCGCCGGGGGATTCCAGCCTTCCGGTTTGTAACCCGCCGGAGGAACGACCATGAGTTGGGCTCCGAGGATAACGGCCACGAGAAAGATAATGCCCAGATACATGAAGGTTGACATGATGCCGGAAGAGGCGATGAAGGCCTTGGCAATGGGTGTAAAGACCAGGGCGCCGGCGCCGAATCCGGCCACGGCGAGACCCGTGATCATTCCGCGCTTATCGGGAAACCATTTCACGCACGTGGCAATGGGGCACACATAGGCGGCGCCGATTCCCAGGCCGCCGATGACACTGAAGGCCAGGGTGAACATCATCAGATCGGTCGCGAAGGACGCAATGACCAACCCCACACCCAGCATGGCGCCACCGACCGTGGCAACGGTGCGGGGGCCGATTTTGTCCTGGATCTTGCCCGCAAAAATGACGCCGATTGCAAAAAAAGCCAGAATGAGCTGTGACGGAAGGGCGAGATCCGTAGCGCTCCACGCGGGAAACTTGGCACTCAAACTGGGCTTGAAGACGCTATATATATAAACAGCGCCAAGACTTACCTGGATCAGCATCGCGCCGACCACTACCAACCATCTGTTAAACGTTTTTTCACCTGCCATCTACAAAGTCCTCCTCTTTACAATAATGCCGCGCTCTTTAGCATAGTCGCCCGGCAAAGTCTAACGGATTTTTTCGTATTCTTCGGGGGTATTGACGTTGAGGAACATTCGTCCGTCCGGGTCGAATCGCCGGGTGGCATCCGGACCGATGACCTTTGATTTCATGCCTTTGTAGAAGCCGGTGACCTTGAGTTTATCCTGATTCAACAAGTGTTGAATAGGACCCATACAACTCTTGGCATAGACGGCATGGAGGGGCTGGAAACCATCGGCGGTTTCGGGGACAACGATGTCGGCATCCCGGGATTGCTCCAGCATATAACGGACAAATTCACCGCTGAGGAAAGGCATATCGCAGGCAGCGAAGAAGGCCGGATCGGAGGCGGCATAAAAGAGACCCGTATAGATCCCCATCAGGGGTCCTTTGTGCTTGACAAGATCGGTGACAAGGGTGACGTCTATATCGTAATACAGGTGGGGCTCATTGGTCACGAGGATGATTTCATCGAAGATATCCCGGTAAATTCGGACAGTACGGTCTATGAGCCTTTCCCCCTCCATGGCGAGGAAAGCCTTGTTGGTTCCCATCCGCGTATTTTTGCCGCCTGTCAGGATAATTCCGGTTCCCATAGGGATAGCTTAGCACAAATTATTTTTTAGTCCAAGGATGATGAACCCGTAAAAAGTCGAAAATTTGGCTATAATTGACGGCATCGTAAAAATATCCGCAGGCAAGGCGCGCAAACCCTGAGGAATGAGGCGTACTTGTCGTACGCCGCAGTGACGAAGGATGCAGCGCAACGCAGCATCCGGACTTTTTACGATGCCGTCAAGGATTTAGGGGAATTGCAATTCTACTTGATAAAAAGGCAGACAAAGGGTAGTAAACAGGACGGTCGTATCGAAATTTAGCGACCATCCCGGAATGCCAATTGGAAGTAAATACCGGTGAGCGGGACGACACGGAGGCAAGAGATGTATTGGGAAAAAAATATTGAAACCATGAACTGGGAAAGCCTGGCTGCCCTGCAGTTGGAACGTTTGCAAAAAACGCTCGGGCAGGCGGCGCATTCTTTCTATTACGATAAGCTGTTCAAGGAAATCGGCCTGAACACGGAAGATGTTCGTTCTCTTACTGACCTCGACAAAATCCCCCCGACGACAAAGGACGATCTCCGGGAACACTGGCCGTATGGATTTCTGGCTACTTCCCGGGACGAGTTGGTGCGGATGCATTCCTCATCGGGAACAACGGGCCGGGCGACGGTCATCTTCCATACCGCGGGAGACATCAACGAATGGACCAACCTCTTGTCCCGAAGCATGTACATGACGGGCATGCGCAAGAGCGATGTTTTTCAGAACATGATGACCTACGGTCTCTTCACCGGGGGCCTGGGTTTCCACTACGGTGCGGAAAGAATCGGGGCGCTGGTCATTCCCGCCGGGGCCGGCAACAGTAAACGTCAGATCCAGCTCCTTAAGGACTTCGAGACGACGGTCATCCATATAATCCCCAGCTACGCCCTCCATCTGTCCACGGTTTTTGAGGAACTCCACATAGATCCGAAGGACACGAATATCCGTATCGCCTATGTCGGCGCGGAACCCCATTCAGAGAAGATGCGTCAGATAATTGAGGATATTTACGGGTTCAAGGCTTACAATTCCTACGGTCTCTCGGAGATGAACGGTCCCGGCGTGGCCTTTGAGTGCCCCTGCCAGAACGGTCTCCACATCTGGGAGGACAACTTCCTCGTGGAGATTCTGGATCCCCTTACCCTGCAACCACTACCGGATGGGGAGGAAGGGGAGCTCGTCCTGACGACCCTCGTCAGGGAAGGAATGCCGATCATCCGTTACCGTACGAAGGATCTTACCCGCATTCTCCCAGGGACCTGCGCCTGCGGACGCACCCATCGCCGCATCGAGCGCATCAAGGGACGAACGGACGACATGCTGATCCTCAAGGGGGTCAACATCTTTCCTATCCAGATCGAAAAGAAACTCATGGAAATTCAAGGCGTGGGGAAGAATTTCCTCATTATCCTGGACCGGGAAGGCTATAACGATCACATGACGATCAAGGTCGAAGTGGAAAGACAGTTCTTCGACGGAGACCTGAAGCATCTCGAACAGTTAAGACGAAAAATCGTTGAGGGTCTCAAAAGCGATATCCTTATCACCCCCAAGGTGGATCTGGTGGAACCCGGCAGCCTGCCCCAGTCGGAAGGGAAGGCGCAGCGGGTCATCGACAACCGCAAAGATTGACGGTGGCGCAAAAAGATTAAGTTTACGGAGGAGATTAACTTATGATCGCAAGTCAGCTTTCTATTTTTTCAGAAAACAAGCCCGGCAAGCTCGCTATCGTAACCAGCGTCCTGGCTAAGGAAAAGGTCAATATCCGGGCGACGACCATTTCCACTTCCGATACCTTCGGGGTCATCAATCTCATCGTCGATGACCCGAAACGGGCTCAAGCCGTCCTGACCAGGACCGGAATGCTCGTAAAAATCCGGAGCGTCCTGGCCGTCCTGTTGGATGACCAGCCGGGGGGGCTTGACAAGCTGGCGCAACTGCTGGCGGAGGAAAACATCAACGTCAACAACGCCTATGGCTTTGTCCTGGAGAACCGCGTCAGCGCCGTGTTTGTTGTGGACGTGGATCAGCCGGAAAAGGCCGAGAAGATCCTCGAGAAGAAAGGGTTCAAGACCCTCGACGCGGAAGCGTTATCGGCGCTTTAGCCTTCCCACTACATGAAATATTGAAAAAGGAAACTGAATATGACGAGAAAACAGGCCGGAGAATACAAGACGAAGCACTCCCCGGGTCTCCAAGCATCAGGGGAGATTGTGAAGGCAATCAAGGAAAAAATCAAAGATAACGAGTTGAGCTGCGCCCACGCGGAATCAATCGCCCGGGATACCAGAACCACGCTGGCAGAAGTGGGAATAAACCTCGATCTCCTGGAGGTTCGCATCGGAAAATGCCAGTTGGGCCTCTTCGGCTATAACCCGACAAGCAAGGCCGTTGAGCCGGCGACCGCCGTCTCTCCGGAGCTGACAGCCGCCATTCGCAACGCGCTCAACGATGGGCTGCTCCCCTGCGTGGCGGCCTGGACCATCGCCGCATCTCTCGGTATCCCCCGGATGGCCGTGGCCGGGGCCTGCGAAGCCATGAAAATCAAAATCAAACCCTGCCAACTGGGGGCCTTTTAATTCTTATCCGTTCTGCTCATCGTAACGGGCCAACACAAAAAGCATGTCCGCCAGACGATTCAAATACTGGTGAATATTGGGATTATTGACAAGCCCCTCGTTCTTCAGCCGGGCGGCGTTTCTTTCCGCCCGCCGGATGATCGTCCGGGCCACATCGATCTGGGCAGATAGAACCGTCTCCCCGGGATAGATGAATTCGTTTTTGAGTTTGACGTTTTTCTGGAGGTCTTCGATGAGGTCTTCGATGCGTTGGACATCCCCGGCGCCGATACGGATGCTGAGTTTGGGTATATCTTCGGACAGGCTGGAGAGTTCCGCTCCCATGGTAAGCAGATCTTTCTGAACACTGAGAATAATGTCCTTGATCCGCTGGTCTTTTGTCATGGCCCTGACCACCCCGAGGGCGGAACTGGCCTCATCCAGGACGCCATAAGTATCCGGCCTGGGATCGAATTTTGGAACCCGCTGACCGCCGAGGAGACTTGTTTCTCCCCCGTCCCCCTTTTTCGAAAACTTCATGCCTGTCTCCTTTCTATGTAACTCTTCACAATCTGGACAATGGCTTCGGCGTTTCTGCGGGCACGCCAGAGTATTGTTTCCATTGTCAGTTCCTTGTCTTCCAGTCCGTGGGCGTAGTTGTCCACGGAACATAATGACGCATAGGCCATATCGAGTTCCCGGGCGACAATAGCCTCGCTGGCCATGGTCATCCCCACCAGATCGGCCGCCTGCGACATGACCATGATTTCCGCTTTCGTTTCAAAGCGCGGTCCCGTGGTCTGCCAGTAAATACCACCATCAACGACGTCGATGGCGCATTTCCGGGCGGCTTCCATCCACTTTTCCCGGACTTCTTTGCTGAGGGTCGGGGTGATATGCACCGGTTTCGAGGAAAAAACAGTTGGGCCGGGATGGAACATGATGAAATCATCGGGAACTACGAGGACGCCGGGTTTGTGTTTCAGCTTCAGGGAACCGGTGGAATTGATCCCGATAACCTCCCGGACGCCCAGGCTCTTCAAGGCCAGCATATTGGCGGGATGATTGATAAGATGAGGCAGAATGTGCCGTTTCGGGTCCCGGCCGTGACGGGGAAGGAAGGCTATATCCGCCGTAACCAGCACCAGGGCCCTGCCATACTCCGTTTCTATCCATTTTTCTTCGGGATCGGAAAGCACCCCCTTTTCCTGCAGGGCAATGGTCCCCGAAATTATCCCCAATCGTTCCAAAGAGGTCCCTCCTGAATAGGTCGAGATGCGCCCTGACCTATAGCAGATTCGTTCCCAACAGACAAGACACAAGGTTGCAAAAAATGAATTTGACATATCTGTCAATGTGTCATAACTTAGCGCCCGATAAAGAAAGTGACGGAAGGAGGTCTGGTTATGGGAGAGGAAGCCATGATTCATGTCTCGGATGAGAACTTCGAGCAGGAGGTGCTGAAAGCGGATAAACCGGCCATTGTGGACTTCTGGGCTCCTTGGTGCGGACCCTGCCGGGCCCTGGGCCCCATGGTCGAGGAGTTGGCAGCAACCTATAAGGACCGCATCAAGGTCACCAAGCTCAATATTGACGACAGTCCGTTAACGGCGGAAAAATTCGGCGTTCGCAGCATTCCGACCCTCATGCTGTTCAAGGACGGAAAGCTACTGGACACCCTGATCGGTCTCGTCCCCAGGGAAAAACTGGAAGATTTCGCGAAAAGAGGACTATGATCAAGGCCTTGACTATCCGCAGAAGCTGCATCATCACTTTTTTGCTCGTCTTTGTCATAACCATGTCCGGATGCGCCTGGTGGAAAGACCTCTGGTCGCGCCAGCAAATGGCCAAGGGAACGCCGGAGGCAATGTATAATGCAGGCGTCACGGCTTATCAGGATGGTCGTTACAAGCGGGCCGTTGAATATTTTGTCCGTGTCAAGGAAGAAAACCCCCTCCACCCCCTGGCTCTCCAGGCCGAACTCGGCATCGGGGATTCCCATTTCTCTGAGGAGGAATACGCGGAGGCAGAGCTGGCTTATACGGATTTTGTAAGCCTCCACCCGACCAATGAAAACGTCCCCTATGCCATGTATCAGCTCGGCATGTGCCACTATAAACAAATGACCGGCATCGACCGGGATCAGACGGAAACCGTCAAGGCGGCCCGGGAATTCGAGCGTCTCATGGCCCGCTACCCGAGCAGCAAATTCGCCTTTTTGGCGGAGCAGAAACTCAGGGAATGCCGGCAGAATTTGGCAGAGCAGGAATTCTATATCGGCGAGTTTTACTTCAAGCAGGGCAAATTACAGGCAGCCCTGAAGCGTTTTCAGACCGTCGCAAAAAACTATTCCAATTTAGGACTCGACTACAAGGTCAAAACATACATCGACGAGACCCAGAAGCGTCTGGTCAAGGAAAAGGAGAAAAAGGCCCGGGACGAGAAAAAGGCCCAAGCAGCTACCCTGAAGAGCCCAAGCAAGAAAGTCGGGACCGGAGCCGCTCGATAATCTTCCTGACGCATTCTTCAGTCGGGAGGGATGTATCCAGTGCTAAGTACGCTCGCCGAGGTAATTCGTCGATCCTGTCAAAATCATTTTTTTGCGCCTCATAGATCTCCCAGCGACCATCCGAAGCTTCTCGTTGATCCTTCACCCTTCGCTCCAAACGTTCCCTGACAATCTCGTCCCGACAGATACACTCGATCACCAAGAAGGCGGCGCCAAGCCTGCGAGCCATATCAAAGGCATGGATTCGCTCGTCTCTTTTTTTATACGAGGCGTCAATGATCACGGAACGTCCGGCTTTTAATAATACCTCCGCCCGGTTATGGGCCGCCATATAAGTTTTACCGGATATGTCGTCGCTATAAATACCTTCCCCGAATTCCACATAATGCCTATCCGTCGGGGCCATGCGCAGGATCTCCTTGCGCAGGACATCACTGCGGATTACCTCGGCGCCGAGACGGGGCGCCGCCTGGGCGGCCAGGACGCTCTTCCCCGTACCCATGAGACCGGTGATAAGGATCAGGGTCGGATCCTCAAGGCGGGCCGCATAGGCGTAAGCCAGATCGAAATAGTGCGAGGCGAAGTTCACCGCCTCTTCCCGGTGTCGGGGGTCAACTTCGGGTTCGTCGCTTTGAAAGCTGTCGACCTTTCCCCGGACATAGGCATAATAGCATTTGTAGAAATTTAGAAGTTTGATCAAGTCTTTATCTTTGGAAATTCTTGTATAGGACCGAACAAATCTGTCCCCATGGGCAGGATAGCCGTTATAATCCAGATCCATAGCCAAAAAAGCTACTTCCGCCGCCACATCCTCATATCGGAATCTCTCGTTAAATTCGATGCAGTCGAAAATGATAATTTCATCAGCAACGACTATATGCTCGATATGCAGGTCCCCGTGACAGTCCCGAATGCGATGTTCCTTTACCCGTCTGTCGAGAAGATCCATGTTATCTTCGATAAACTTGAAAATGTATTGCTTGATGAATTGAAACTGCCACGCCGGGATGGTGATACCGACATATTGCTCCGTTTCAGCAAAATTTTCTTCGTGATTGCGGCGGATGGTTGCGGGACCTCCGATTTCGTCGATCAGGCCGCCGGTCTCGGCGTCCCGGTGAAAAGCAGCGAGTTTATCGGCAATGGCATCCAGGACATGCGGATCAAAATCAGCTCTGGCAATAATCTTTCCCAACATGTGTTCCCGGGGAAGCGTACGCATGCGGACGGCATAGTCAATCACCCCTCCCTCCCCGCCAGGAAGCAGCTCCTGCCTTCCTTCCCCGCCGAGGCGGAGATTTCCCCGGTCATCTTCAACAATCTCGACCACACCAAGATATGTATTCGGGGCCAAACGCCGGTTCAGACGCAGTTCTTCCTCGCAGAAATGCCGCCGTTTCTCCAGGTTGGTAAAATCGAGAAAATCAAATTCGACCGCCTTTTTGACCTTGTATACATAGTCGCCGGCGATGAATACATAGGAGATATGGGTTTGAACCAGTTCAACCCGCTCGGGCCGGTGGGGATAGAAGTCGGGGTTGCTCATGGCTTCGATAAGCCTGGGGTCAGTCACAAGTATTTCTCCATCAAAATTTCAGTAAGCGTCCTTGTCCCCCCGGATATCTTCCTTCGTCACCGGCCGCCGGAAAACCCAGTAGACCCAGAGCTGATAAGCCATCACCATGGGCACGAAAAGCAGGGCCACCACCGTCATGATCTTCAGGGTATAGAGACTTGAAGAGGCATTGTAAATCGTCAGGCTGTAGCGGGGATCTATCCTGGACGGCAGCAACTGGGGATACAAGCCCATCACCCCCGTCATAACCACCAGAACAATAGTAAGGCACGAAGCAACAAAAGCCCGGTGATACCGGTTTTTCATTGCAAAAACGCCGATCCCCAAAAGCGAGGCAACCGCCAGGGCGGGAATGGATAACCAGATAACATTCTTCAGGTAATTGGCATACAGCCCGGTAGCGAAGGCCGTGTTCACAAAAAACAGCGCCGCCATCAGAACCAGTACCACCCACGCCTTGACGGCAAAACGCTCCGCCCGCCGGCCCAGGTCGTCCCCCGTCCTGATGGCCAGATAAAGGGCCCCGTGGCAGACAAACATGGCAACAAACAGTAAACCGGTCATGAGGCCGTAAGGGTTGAGCAGCCCCAGGAGGGATCCATAATACCCAAGGTTGTCCATGGGCAGACCCTGAAAGAAGTTGCCGAAGGCCACCCCGAACAGCAATGCCGGGATCAGGCTTCCGAAAAAGATGGCCAGATCCCATCCCTGCCGCCAGGCATCCGAAGCGCCTTTGGCCCGGAATTCAAAGGCTACCCCCCGGAAGATAAGGGCAAAGAGGATGATGAGCAGGGGCGTATAGAGATAACTGAAGATCAGGGCATAAGCCACGGGAAAAGCGGCAAAGGTAGCGCCCCCGGCCGTCACGAGCCACACTTCGTTGCCGTCCCAGACGGGACCGATGCTGTTGATCATCATCCGTTTCTCCTGGTCATCCCTGCTCAGAAACGGATAGAGGATGCCGATTCCCAGGTCGAAGCCGTCGGTCATAAAATAGACGGCCCATAATACCCCCCAGAGGATAAACCATATTGTTTGATAATCCAGCATGTTACACCTCCGGCCCTTTCTTTGCGTATTTTGCCAGCAGATACATATCAACCAGCCCCAGAAAACTGTATAAGAGGGTAAAACCGACAAGAGAAACAGTCGCCTGGGTTACGGAAACGCTCCGGGAAACGGCCTCCGAGGTCTTCATGACCCCATAGACGATCCAGGGCTGCCGCCCCACCTCCGCCACCATCCATCCTAACTCCCCGGCCAGATAGGGCAGGGGAATGGCAAAGAACATTATCTTGAGAAAGAGAGGATACTTTTCCAGCCGATCCTTCCAGGACAGGAAAAAGGCAAGGGAACTCAAAAGAATAAAAAGTCCGCCCAGGCCCACCATGAGCCGGAAGCCCAGGAAGGTTTCAAAGACCGGCGGCCGCTGATCCTTGGGAAAGGCTTTGAGGCCCTGTACCTCGGCATTGAAATCCTTGTAGGCCAGGAAACTTACCATCTTGGGGATGCCGAACAACTCCACAGCATTCCGCTCATTTTTCGGATCGGGGATGAGAATGAGATAGTAAGGCACGCCTCGCTGGGTCTCCCAGAGCGACTCCATGGCAGCCAGCTTCGCCGGTTGAACCTTGCCGACCTCAGCCCCGTGAAAGTCGCCGACCAGGACGATGAGCAGGGAACCGGCCAGACCGAAAATCGCCGCGATCTGAAATGATTTCTTGAAAAACTCCGGATGGCTCTTCCGGAGGATATGCCAGGCCGAAACACCCATGACGAAAAAGGCCGCCACTACATACCCGGCCAGGATGGTATGGAAGAACTTCAACCAGCCATAGCCATTGGTAAGAAAAGCCATGAAATCGACAAGTTCGGCCCGGTTGTTTCGCAACACATAACCGACGGGATGTTGCATCCAGCCGTTGGCCAGAAGAATCCAGAGGGCCGACATGTTCGTGGCAAAGGCAACGATCCAGATGCTCAGGGCGTGCACCCGGGGAGAAACCTTTTTCCAGCCGAAGATCCATAACCCCAGGAAAGTCGATTCCAGAAAGAAGGCCAGCGTCGCCTCGATCGCCAGGGGCACGCCGAAGATATCGCCGACATATTTGGAATATTCCGCCCAGTTCATCCCGAACTGAAACTCCAGGGTCAGCCCGGTCACCACCCCGAGGGCAAAATTGATGAGAAAGAGTTTGCCCCAGAACCGGGTCATCCGGAGATAAAGCTCCTCCCCGGTCGTCACATAGCGGCTCTCCATGTACGCCACCAGGATGGAAAGGCCCAGAGTCAGGGGAACGAAGAGAAAGTGAAACATGGCCGTCAAGGCAAACTGCAACCGGCTCAGCGCCAGAACATCCATAAAAGCCTCCTCAGGAAAACTCGCCTTGAAACTAGGGTGGCAAAGATGATCGGGACGATGATCGTCTTGATCAGACGGATAAAGATGTTGCTCAGGGGTTCAAGGTGGACCGACAGATCCGGTAATAGCCATCCTGCCGCCAATCCCAGGATCATCCCGATAAAGACCAGGGTCGTCTGTGAGGTTGTTTTTTTCACCTGTTCCCGTTTCTTCTCATTTGCCCGCAAAGATCTTAAATCATGACAGGATATTGGCGCAAGTTGCCGGTATTGTCAATGCTGTAATCCATCCCGTACCCCAAAACCGTCTTCCCGCTGGCAGATCTGGATACGCGCCTTGACCGGCGCCGCCCTGATCGGGGCCTATCTCCTCCAAGGTGTTTGGCCTGCCTAAGCTAAACCGATACGGGATCATCTATAGTCGTTATTTAAACCCATTATCATTGATGACATTTCCTCAGCAATTATGATATAGTTAAGAGAAGTCAATATCAACATATGGTATCCGGAGAAATCGATCAACGAGGCTCAAAATTCTGTTTGCCCGGAATTTCCACAAGGAGACTTTATGTTACATCGAAAAATTTCTGGACAGGTATTGCTGCTTTTATGTGTGTTCATTTTCACCTCTTCTCCGGCGCAGGCACAAGGAAGACTGCCTAACGTGATGATTCTGGCAACCGGCGGCGGAACCATCGCCGGTACCGGGGCTACCAGTACCACGACGGTAGGTTACACAGCGGCTACAGTGGGGGTTGAGCGGCTTATCGCCGCAGTGCCTGAACTAAAGAAGGTTGCCGATGTAAAAGGTGAACAGGTGTTTCAGATTGCCAGCGAGAACATGAGCAATGACTATTGGCTCAAGCTCGCCAAGCGTGTCAACACCCTGCTCGCGCAGAAAGACGTGGACGGCATCGTCATCACACATGGTACCGATACAATCGAGGAAACTGCTTACTTCCTCAACCTGGTGGTAAAAAGCAGGAAGCCGGTCGTGATCGTTGGCGCGATGCGCCCGTCAACCGCGCTTTCCGCTGACGGACCGATCAACCTGTATAACGCCGTAGTGCTCGCAGGCAGCCGGGAAGCCGTAGGCAAGGGCGTGCTGGTCGCGCTGAACGATCAAATTAATGCCGCGCGTGAAGTAACCAAGACCAATACCTCGACCCTGGACACCTTCAAGACCCCGGAACTTGGATTACTCGGCTACATGCAGGACAACAAGCCGATCTTTTATCGTCAATCCACCCGCAAACACACCGCCGATACCGAGTTCGACGTCATGCACCTTGATCTTCTGCCGCAAGTCGACATCGTTTACGGCTATGCGAACGTGAATCGTATCGCCGTTGATGCCTTCATGGCGGCAGGCGCCAATTGATAAATATCTATAAAAGGAGGTATAACAATGATACGCATGCTCTTGATAATTGCCACAATTATTGTTTCTATCGGCCCCCTTTTTGCCGACGAAATTCCCATGGGCCGCCTGAACAATTTTGCCGGGCAAATGGTTGAGAAAAGCCGTCATGCCGTCGGCTATCCTGTCAACCAGAACATTGATCTGAAGGAGTTCTACCGTTGGTACTATGAATCCGGCCTGCATAATGTCGCCATGAATAATGTCGGCAATCCGAGGAAGCCCAGTCTTTACAGCATGAACACCCATGAATATGAAAATGAGGTCATCGATTTCTTTGCCCCCCGCTACGGTTTCGATCCTTCCGAAACCTGGGGCATCGTTACCTATAGCGGCACGGACGGAAACAATCACGGCATCTACTTCGGGGTAAAATACCTCCTGGCCAAAACAAAAAAGCGACCGATCATCTATGTATCCGAAGAGGCCCATTACTCGATAAAAAAACTGGCCGATCTTCAGAATCTCGAATTGAAGCTCATTCCGACAGACAAGATGGGGCATATGCTGATCCCGGCCTTTGAGAAGGCGCTGGATCCAAAAAAGCCGGCGCTGATCGTCATTGCTGCGGGAACGACATTTAAGGGCGCCATAGACGATCAGGCGGCCATAGACGCCGTGGTGAAAAAAAAGAAGCCCCTTGCCGTGTATCGGCACTTGGATGCCGCCCTCTTCGGCGGTTTTCTCCCCTTCACTGCACAAAAGAATATCCTTGACCGCAAAAAGATATACTTTGATTCCATCGCGGTAAGCGGCCACAAGTTCTTCGGATTCGACGAACCCCTGGGAATTTTCATTACCACCAGGGATGTCCTTGACAATCAGAATCCCTTCCGGGTTCCGTATCTCAACGATGCCGTCCCCACCATCACCTGCTCGCGATCAGCCCTGGGAGCGCTCAAATTCTGGTGGAAGGTCAAAAGGACGGGACAGTACGGTTTCAGGGAGCAGGCCGATACCATTCTTGCCAACGCCGTCTATCTGAAGACAAAATTTGATGGAATGAAATATCCCGCCTGGATGAATCCCTATTCCAATACCGTATTTTTTAAGCGGCCGAGTCAACGGCTCATGGAAAAATGGGACCTCGCTCCGGATGAAGACGAGAGGCTCGGCGGCAAGCTCGCCCATCAAATTGTCATGCAACATGAAACGAAAGAGACGATCGACTTGTTTATTGCCGACCTAAAACAAGACGAGGCCATGAATCGCAAGTAATACCAATATGAAAGACGAAACCAAGACAAAAGAGCAACTCATTAAGGACCCGGCCGCATTGCGAGATCAGCTTACAGAAGAAGCCTTTGAACATTGCTTTGATATCGGGACAGCGGTTAATGCACTTCTACGCCTTTCTCTGGAAGATTATTCTTTTGAAGTACTCCTGCAGAATGCACTCGACATTATTCTATCGGTTCCCAGTCTTTGCATTGAGACAACAGGTAGCATATTCCTTGTTGAGGATGAACCCGAAGTTCTCATACAGAAAGTCCAGAAAGGTCTTGCTGAACCATTGCTCAAGGAATGTGCACGGGTTCCTTTTGGTAAATGCCTCTGTGGTCGGGCTGCATCGATAAAAAGAATTGAGTTCGCCGATCATATTGATGAACGCCACGAAATCGGTTATGAAAACATGCCTCCGCACGGCCACTACTGTGTTCCTATCCTGTTATCTGGGAATACTATCGGAGTAATTAATCTCTATTTGAAAGATGGATATAGTCGCGTTGGAAGGGAGGAAGAATTTCTTGATTCGCTAGCTAATATTTTGGCCGGAATAATCAAGCGCAAGCGAGAGGAGGAGGCACTTAAAGCAAGTGAGGAGAAATATCGTTCTTTTGCAAATGCTACTTCAGATATTGTCTTTCTCAAGGACGACGAATTTAAACACATAATGGTTAATCAAGCCTGCATTGATTTTTATAAATTAACTGAAGCCGAAATACTTGGCAAAACGGATATTGACTTCATGCCGGGAAAAATGGCGAAAAACTGTCGTGCGTCAGACATACAGGTGAGAGAAGGTAATAAGCTTGTCGTAACTATTGAACAAGATGAAGATCGAATTTTTGAAACCCGCAAATTTCCGGTGCATCTCAAAGATGGGAAAATTGGCAGTGGCGGCATCGTACGCGATATTACCGACCGCAAACGGGCGGAGGAAAAATTAAAGGAAAAAGACAAGTTCATGGAATCGATGGTTCAAAGTTCCGCGGTAGCCACTTTTGTTGTCGACGCGGAGCATAAAGTTGTTTACTGGAACAAGGCATGCGAAGACCTTACCGGAATAAAATCAGAGGATTTACTTGGCACCAGTGATCACTGGAAGGCTTTCTATGATCATCCCCGTCCCTGTGTCGCAGACTTAATTATTGACAATAAGTTCGATGAGATGACTAACCTTTACGAAGTCTACGCGAGGTCCGTCCTCATACCCGACGGAATACGCGCTGAAGGCTGGTATCCCAATCTTGGCGGCAAAAACAGGTATATAGTATTTGATGCCGCGCCTATACGCGATGATAATGGAAAAATAGCAGCCGCCATTGAAACATTACAGGACATCACCCAACGCAAGCAGGCGGAGGAAAAACTTCTACAGACCCTTGAAAGTCTCAGAAAGGCGTTTGGTACGACTGTTCAAGTCATGGTTTCTGCGGTGGAGACAAAAGATCCCTATACGGCCGGCCACCAGCTCCGGTCTGCGGATCTGGCCCGCGCCATTGCCACGGAGATCGGATTCTCCCAGGATAGAATTGACGGTATTCGCATGGCAGGGGTCATTCATGACATCGGGAAACTATCCGTTCCAGCGGAGATATTGTCCAAACCGACAAAGCTATCTGAAATCGAATTTTCCCTCATTAAAGAACATGCCAAGATAGGATTCGAGATTCTGAAGGACGTGGAATCACCCTGGCCGCTGGCACAAATCGTTTACCAGCATCATGAGCGGATGGACGGTTCTGGTTATCCACGACATCTAAAAGGGGATGAGATTCTCATGGAGGCCCGCATTATGGCTGTGGCCGATGTGGTGGAATCTATGGCTTCTTACCGCCCCTATCGTCCCGCCATAGGATTAAATGCGGCGCTGAAAGAGATTGAGGACAATAAAGGGACGCTTTATGATGCAGATGTGGTTGATGCCTGCCTGAGACTATTCCGGGAAAAAGGTTTTAAACTCGAATAGGACCGGATTTTGATGGTAATCCTTAAAAGGGTGATTCAATCTCAAACTACAATATAGCAAGAAAGTTACTCGCCTTTGTGGATCGCTAATCAGTTTAATTAATCGGGGCGAAAAAAATTAGGGCTCGTTTATGAAAAAGATTTTCACGATATTCATATTTCTGATTATTCCTCTCGTCTCTCTTGCCGCAGAGACACCGGTCTGGGTCGAGGCAACGGGTGATGCCAAATTGGGTGAGATTGAGACGCAGAAGGAGGTAAAAGAGAGAGCCAGGCGGGATGCCCAGAGCAAGGCGGTGGAAAAGGCGGTTGGAACATTCATCAAATCTCATACCTTGGTCTCCAACAGCCAGATTGACGAAGACCTGATCTATGCCGCTGTCAGGGGGAAAATCACAAAGGAAGAAATCATCACCTCGGATTGGGATGCAAAAGAAAGAAACCTCTACAGGATAAGAATCAAGGCCTTGGTCGAACCAGTCTATCCGGAGAGGGGAGAAGGTCTCTCCATAAAGCTGTCCCTCTCGAAGACTGACCTGAAGGAAGGCGAAGAAGTCAAGATCTTCTATCAGGTAAGCGAAGACTCTTATGTCTATATCTTTTCTATTGCTGCAGACGGTTCTGTAACTCTCCTTCTCCCCAATTCAAATACGGTGGACAATTTTGTCAGAGCGGGAAGAGCATACCAATTTCCTCCAATAGATAGCCGTATTCATCTGAAAGCCATGTTTCTGCCGAACTACAAAGAAGCCTCTGTTGAAGAAAAAATTAAGATCATCGCTACCCGGCACAAAGAAGAGCTGCTTTCCATTGGTTTTAAAGAAGGGATTTTCCAGGTCTATGATGCAAAATCAACGGGAATGATTAGCGACCTTGTCAGGAGGTTGAACCAGATCGAATTGATGGACTGGACAGAGGCCACAGCAATTTATAATCTTAACAAATAATAATAACATAAATAGACTCTTTTTGAGCGGGTCGGTTATTTTTTATTAAACAAAAGGTGGCTATGAAAAAAATAATTACATCTGTGCAGTTAATTTTAGCGGTTGTTATTCTCTTCACAATTTCGGGATGCGCGGGAGACATGACCGGGGTCTCAAGGAGTCAAGCCGGCCGGGGTACGGGTTTTGATACCCTGGACCTCACAATCGGCGTCCTTCCCACGTCGGGCAGTCTTAATCCCGACCAGAACATGTATCCGGGACTAGCAAGTGCCATGGACCGGTTTCAGTTCTTTAAATCCATTGAGCCCGTAGCGGCGGCCCCGAACAAGAAATTCGACATTCTTCTTGTCTGCGAACCGCCGGGATTTGCCCCTGAAATCAAAGCCCTGTCAGGATACTCAGGCAAGGAACTGTTCAGAAAGAAAATTACGGCACTTTATGGCTCTCTTGGAGTACCGACTGCCGTGCGTGAGCTTGCCAAAGCATTTGCCGTAGGCAGCCCGGCTTATCAGGAAATAATAGCCGAGCGGGAAATTAATAAACGTCAATTAACATTGTCCCCACAAGGAGAAAAAACGGCAGTATCCAAAATCATCCCCTCTGATATTGATAAGCCGGTCTTTACAGCGGCGGAGAAAGTCATGGGAGAAGGTGATGTGGCGATAATTATAGGATTAGAACAATATCAGAAGCTTCCTGCTTCCGATTACTCATACAGCGATGCAATTCTGGTAAAAGAGTACTTTTTATCGCTTGGCATAAAGGAGCGAAATATTGAACTTTTAACCAACGAGAGGGCAACCTACTCGGCATTGCGAAGATCCATAGAGGCGTGGCTTCCGAACAGGGTGAATAAAAAAAGCAGGGTCTTTATATACTACTCCGGCCACGGCTCACCTGATCCGGCAACAGGTGAAGCTTACATAGTCCCCTATGACGGTGACCCGAATTATCTTACAGAAACAGGTTACCCCTTAAAAAGGCTCTTTGAAAAGCTCGGCAAATTGGATGTCTCCGAGATTGCCATTGTGCTTGATTCTTGTTTCTCGGGGGCGGGAGGAAGAGGCGTTCTTGCCAAGGGTACGAGACCTCTTGTCCTGGTGGCAGATACAGGCGTATTAGCTTCTAACATCGCCGTCTTGACAGCTACGCAGGGGACTCAGATTTCCACGTCCTCTCCAGAGAAAGGTCACGGCATTTTCACTTATTACTTTCTCAAAGCGCTAAAGGAAGGGAAAAAGAACATAGCGGAAGTCTATGAATACATAAGACCTCAGGTGGAAGATGAAGCAAAGGCGCTTAATGTCCAGCAGAGCCCGAGCGTCAATCCGGTACCTGCGAAACTGGCTGGTCGATTTATTTTAAGGAAATAAAAATCAGCCTTTATCCCCAGCATCCTCAATTTTATCTGTACCACGTATTGAAGGGCTCATAGGTGGCGGTGATAACCGGCACAGTTCAGATTTTCCTTGATCTTACCTGAGCAGTACGGAGTGAAAGGCGTTACAAAAGAAGTAGGGAAAGCACAGATATAATGAAGAAATTTATTTGCTCAATCATTATTTTAGCGTTTATCATGCCTATCTGGGGTTTACAAAATGATGCTTTTTCAGCAGATAAGGGAGGAAGATGCAAATCTCAAGTGCCGCTTTTACGGAAGGCAGTATGATACCGGCAAAATACACCTGTGATGGACAAGATATTTCCCCACCGCTGGAGTGGAAAAACGTTCCTGCCAGTACAAAAAGTTTTGCTCTTGTAAGTGATGATCTTGATGCATCTGTGGGAACATGGGTACACTGGGTTGCCTACAACATACCACCGAATATCACGAAACTTGATGAGAACGTGAAAACTGAAAAGGAATTAAAGAATGGGATGAGGCAGGGCAGCAATAGCTGGCCGAAAATCGGGTATGGCGGCCCCTGTCCCCCGAGTGGCGCTCACAGGTATTATTTCAAGCTATATGCTCTTGACACGACGCTGGAACTCAAACCGGGAGCGACAAAGGCACAGGTACTGCAAGCAATGCATGGACATGTTCTTGCGGAAGCCCAGTTGATGGGGAAATATAAGAGGCAGAGGTAACGACCGGAAAGCCTTGAGCGAGCTGTTCTACAAATATATCAACGTGGAGGAGGACTTCATCAAAGCCCTCTTTCTGGATGGAGAAACCCGTCCATACCACCAATTTCGTGCCCGCCGCATTCTTCTTGCGGCCATGGAAAAGGGGAAGCTCCAGAACCTAATATTCGACAACCAGCCCTTCTGAGCCACCGGGCCATGGCGGCCCATCCCGGGAGCTGCTTGATTCTTTTTATACAGAGGTGTATAATTACACATTACTGTAACAGTACAAAGCGGCCGAGAGGGATTTTGAATACTTTCTCAGGTTAATAGGCTTAGCCTTGGCTTATTTTGCTGCTGGGATGGGAACAGCAGTGCAGATTAAATAGATTTAAGGGGACAGTATGAATAGGTATCTGAAGATTGCGTATGTCGGCCTCTCTTTTATCCTGCTCTACTTTGTCTGGGATCACTTACCTGCTGGAGATGGACAGGACAAACTTTTAACCCGCTTAATGGAGTTCCGGTTTTTGGGTTTTATTGCGCTGATGCTTGTATTTTATTTCATCTTCTTCAATTTTCTGGGACGAAAAAATAAGAAAGACGATTCAAAAGGAGAAAAAATTGACAGACCTTAAAAATTTCAGGGGAACAGTCATGGAGCTACTCCCAATTCCTTTCCCCGGGAGCTCCGATCTGTTATCGAAAATCTTGAAAAAGGTGATTCCAAGGCCACCGGAGAGACTTCCGGGCGACTCAGCGCGGTAATCGGAAAGATCTTCGCAAGCGTCCAGCCCCTGACCCATGGAAATGCATTTACAAATGCCAACAAGGCCATTAATCATTTCCTTGCCTACGGCCCCAAGGCGGCAAACCGTTCCGGACCACTCCTCCACACCGGCGTCCGCCTTACCCGGGAGATACTATCGGCCACGGGGAAAGCCCTCGACAGCCAAGGTCTTCTGCCTTAGAGGGGCTACTGGGAGTAGGGAGGTCCGCTGTCTCCATTGTATGGATCGAACCGATTTTATGACCACCGCCATTTCGTTCTCAACATCCCTAATATCCCGTGCCGGTATATGAAACTTTATGAAACGCACAAATCCTATTTTTTGAGTCATTAACAAAAGGAGGCAATCAATGAACTGCGCAAAAAGGGCATTTATCTACATAATGATTATGGCCGTGATATTTGCCGGTTTATCGGCCCCGGCCCGTGCCGGCCAAAGCGCCGAACCCGCTTCCCGACTGGACGCGTTTTTTCTCGGCACTAAAGGCGAAACCGGCGATTTCTTTCTCGATATGCTGAACACGATGATGAAGGAGCATATAACTTGGCGACAAAGCTTCCATCCTGAAGATCCGCAGGCCATCACCGATAAAAGCCTCGCCGCACCGGAAGCGACCGATGCCCGGAAGAAGCTGAAGGAGGTTCTGTCCACGCTCTCCACAAGGATGCAAAAGGGTTCAAACCCCTGGTTCTCCCCCCGCTACCTGGGGCACATGAGCGCCGATCTGCTCCTCCCCGGCGTTATCGGCTACATGGCCGCCATGCTCTACAATTCAAACAACGTCGTTTATGAAGGCGGGCCGGCCACGACCGAAATGGAACTTGAGGTGGGATTGCAGTTAGCCCGGTTACTCGGATACAATCCCGAAAAGGCATGGGGAAACATTACCTCCGGCGGCACGAACGCCAACTTCCAGGCCCTCTGGTATGCCAGAAACCTGAAATCCTTCCCCTTGGCCGTCAAAGCCGTCATGCCGGAGTTGGTCAAGGGGCTAAACGAACAACGTCTTCTCAACATGCCGGTAAGCCAAGCGCTGGATCTCCTTGATAAAGTCAAAAACAGCCCCCGCTATGAGACCGTCCTTAAACATACCGTCAAAGGAATAGGCGTTGATCCCAAGAAGCTTGGGAAACTCCTCGTACCTCAATCCCGACACTATTCCTGGGACAAGGCGGCTGACGTCTTCGGCATCGGCAGCGAAAACATCATTGCCGTTCCCGTAGATAAAAATTACCGCATGGACATTGAAGCCCTGGAGCGGACTATCGCCGGACTGGTCAGGGAAAAGATCCCGATCCTGGCCGTAGTATCCGTTCTGGGCAGCACCGAAGAAGGTGCGGTGGACGAAACGCACCGCATAGCCGCCCTGCGGGAAAAATACGCCCGTCGCGGCATCGGCTTCTATTACCACATTGACGCCGCCTATGGAGGCTACGTCCGCAGTATGTTCATCGACGCATCAGGGGCGTTTATGAGCCTGGCTCAGGTGCGAAAGACGGCACGGGAGCGTTACCGTATTTCTGAAGCCGCATCCTGGCCGCGGGAAAGCGTTTATGAAGCATATAAGGCCGTACCGGAAGCGGATTCCGTGACTATTGATTGTCATAAACTCGGCTATATTCCTTACCCCGCCGGAGCGGTTGTCTTCAAAGACAAGCGGATACTGGCGGTTCAGACCTTCCACGCCGCCTACGTCCAGGATTTGCGCGCGCAGGCCCCGGTGAGCATCGGCCACTATGTCCTCGAGGGCTCAAAGCCAGGGGCGGCAGCGGCTGCCGCCTGGACAGCACACCAGGTGTTGCCGCTGAACATGGACGGCTACGGCCGGCTGCTCGGCCGTACGATCAAGACGGCAAACATGTTATACGAAGCAATGGCCAAGGCGGGACCTTTCCAGGCGCAAAACGGCCGGACATATAAGTTCGTGCCGCTGGTCAAGCCCGATCTGAACATTGTCGATTACGTGCTCAAGGAAGTCGGAAACCCTAGGCTGGAAGCCATGAATAAGCTGAACCAGGCCATTTACGACGAGTGCTCCTATGTCTCCGGAGACCTGATGAAAAAGGATTTCATCACCTCCAAGACCGTCTTTTCTCCGGTGGAATACGGGAACACACCCCTTGATTTCGTTCGGAAGTGCGGCTTGGCCGACGCCGAATGGGAAAAAACGCCGTCGGTGCTGGTGCTGAGATCAACCATCATGACACCGTATCTGGCCGATGAAGCGGAATTTGCATCCTATTTTGACAGGTTGGTTGAGATTATGAAAAAAGTAATCACGAAGGTCGGAGGGTAGGTGAAGGGGTCGAAATTGCTGCCTCTGAGCACTGAGGACATCAAGAATCGACCTTTCAACTTCTTTTATATCTTAATCACCGCCCGTGTATTTTGTCATTTACCATCAAGCGAGGATCACATGACTTTCAAAGACAAAGCCTCTGAATTCACACAGATAATAGCTGCCTGTTCCGTAGCAGGTCTTGGTCTCGCAATTGGAGGACCCATTGTTACATCTGTGATGCTTGGAATTGGTACTAACCTTGTCAGCCCAATTATTCAGAGAGGGGCATCGCTGCTTAAGGAACAATGGCTGACCAGCAGCAACGGAATACTTAATCATGACATACAGCGTGCGCTTCAACGGGCATACGTCAAAGCTCTCAAGCATCTCAAAAAGCAGTACTTCAAATTATATGGCATACCCGAATCGATTGATTCATTGAATTCCATTCAGACTCTCTTTGACGATCTAATCGAAGCCGGAGAGGAGTTGTTTTTGCCATCGCTGGAGAAGGCAATCGCCACTGAAACTCTTCCAGGATATCTCTCCGATAAATCTGAGGGAACAGCTAATTCGCTCTGGTATGATCTCAAGGCTGAGTGGCTTCTTGAAACGTACGACAATCATCTCAAGAACTTCCTTCGCAACCATCTGGTTGCAGAAGTCAAGTCCAGGTTTGCTGAGGAGCTTAAGAACGATAGCGAAGAATCCAACAAAGCGTGGCGCGCGTTTCAGCGAATGCTACTGGAGGGAATCCAAAAGGAGGTTGAGGCAGTCACCGCTGGTCAGGAAGAGATACAGAAAGATTTAAAAAAACTCGAAACGATGCAGCAGCAATTGGGCAAGCACGTTGAGTCAATTGATGAATGCAAAATCCTCGAATCATTTCAGCACGCGCTTAAAAACTCTCTTGGACTTCTACAGCAAGAAATTCGAGATTCAATGCAACGTATTGATGAAAGCGTCGGCCACATCGATAAAACAACCCTGCGGACGGAAGAAAAGGCCGATGCTCTTAAAGATGATGTGAAGAATCTGAGAGCTGACGTGAGGAATCTTAGCTTGCGATTGAGCCTAATTTCCGGGGTAGGAGCAGAGACGGCTGAGATGGTTATGGGTGAGGATTTCTCGGAGGATACTCCACACTCTACTGACGAATTCATCAATGCGCTGGCGGAATATTCCAAGAACCTCCCAGACAGCATGCGATGTCAGTTATTCCGGCAAATTCTCGAGAAGGCGTGGCACTCTATTGCCTATCAATATCTTCACGCAAGCAGAATCTATGCAGACGCTACCATTAAGAACGGGGATATTGCACCATTCATCTCCCCAATATGCAAAATGTGCCTCAACATACCAGTCACTGGTGCAGAAGCAAAGACAGTTCTGACATTCGAATGTTCTCTCATCCAGAGCGAGAGAAATGAGTTGGATTTATTGCATAGACAACTGTCGGTTCGTTTTATCCGATTTCTTCTTTACGAGCAATCTGATGCCGTACAGTCCGATGAAATGGTGGGCCTCTTTGAAGAACTTGCAGCAGGCAGCGATCCGTTTTGGGTAAAGTTCTTCGTTGATGTGTATTACCGTCATGTATGTCATTTTCTCCAGGTGCACCATCGGGTCCTTCCGATTTTCGCGTCCGTCTCACAAAAGTATGCTACCGAAAGTCCAAGAACACCACTTGTACACCTTTGGCCATTCATTGTCGCTCCTTTAGTGGCTCAGCGCGGGAGAGATTTTCAGACAGTAATCGATACGATCAAATCTATTGCGAAGGACTGTGAGGATGTCATTGAAATGCGCTGGTGCCTTTCTGCGCTTATGAGGATGCTGCCATTGTATGCTCTGTCTGAAGATGAATTGGATTACAGCGAAGTGATAGATTCCTTGATAGAAGAATTTCCGCGCGACTTGGTAATGCGATCTTCGCAGCTTCTCAGCGTGTACCTCAATGTCCTGTTAAGGGCCTTTTTGAGAACAAAAAAACTTCATTACCTAGCGAAGTATGAAAGTAATTTTATTGCTAAGAGGACGATCCTTCCTCTCCCGACCTTGATCCACCTGCAATTGGAATATGCCTCAGCGTTGTTTGTTGCAATGCAATTCCTGAAAATTGAAGACATGGTTCATCTGCGATTTTATAATGCAGCGGCATCCAGAGCATCCCTCGTAAACAATGTTCTCTTTGCAAATCCATTGATCCGGCCTGTGGGCTTACCAGAACAAGTGGCCGTCGCCAATCGGGGGACTCTCTTCCGCTGGTTGATAGCCTATACTCATGGCCTTTGCTCAGCGTATGTGAAAGATTCGATAACGATCAATCACTTGCGTATCTTACAGCTCAAAGCAACGGTACGGGTCTCTGCAAATCGGTTGCTCCTTTCCGGCGCGATTTTAAGCTCTCTGAAGCGATTCATTACCGCCGCGACCTCGCCGGGATATTCATTCTGCGCGAAGTCCACAGATGTATTCGAAACGATACCAAGGAACCAGCACATTGACCTTATGATTCAATATGTCGAGCTGGCACTCAAAGCAGAGCCGTATGAAATTATTATACACGGAAAGGGAATAGCAAAATGTTTGTATTGGTGTTTCTTTTACGGTAGCGTGGCCAATCGTGACCAGATCAAACAATGGGCTGTTCAACTGGCAGATGTTGCAGCGATTGGGAAAGGAATCCCCAAGCAGCATTGGGCATACTATGCAGGAATTATGTTCCAGAACCTTCCGATGGAAAAGGTGTTTGTGGCTGAATTGACCTCTGAGTTGCAGCAAATCACAAGAAAGATTTACCAATTGAAGCTTCGCAGAGACGAGGAGGTCAATGTTAAGTTTTCAAGCCGCGCAATTGATATTGTTACGTATTATACCTCGCAAGGGAGCCTTTTTGCAATGGTGTTGAAGAACGATCTTTCAAGTCCAGAGATATGGAACATTCTCGCGACGACGATCTTCAACTACAAGGGACCAGTTGACTGCGAATCTCTGGAGCGGGCGGGACTATGCTATTCTCTCGCCAAATGCTTCGCGCGGGGCAGAATGGTGCATGACCATAAATACTGTTACAATTATATCCGTTGCAAAGCGTTGGAGCTCCTGTTATCGCAAACTGTGGTTGGGGATTTTTTTGTGAAAGATATTGGATACTACCTTGAGAAGAATGATTCGGCACAATTTTCCCATAAGATCAATTGCGTAGAACCATTTTTTGAAGTCATTAAGCGCGACTGGTCCCATATGGCGGAAGACGCCAGGGATTGTATCGTCTCGTGCATTTCTAGGGTGGATTGGCTTAAAAGAAATACACGACCCGGGAAACAGCTTGCCGGGTTCGGTTTGTTTCTGAAAAGCGTGCGCTGACTGTCCAAGATTAACGGTGGAACAATGACCTGATTTGTTTCGCGCGCGCCGAAGATATGATTACCGGTGCCTCGATTACGGGCACCTGCACAAAGGTTTTACTTGCTTAAAATGCAAAGTTTGCGGCCATGAATTACTTTTTGTCATGGGACTGGTAACAGTACCGGCCACAATCACCTTGGCGGATGAGGAATTTATGATTATCGTAAACGAAGTTTAACATACTCATATTAATAGGAAAAATGTGTTATTTTACGTATAGGTAGATGAAATATAGTTATTCAACAGTTTAAACAATTAAAATAATCATTAAAAAATGTCGAAATTTCCCGAAACCGCTTATGTTCTACTTTCCGGAGGTCAGGATTCCTTCGTATGCCTGGTATGGGCATTACAGAATTTTGAAACTGTTGAAACCGTCAGCGTCAACTATGGCCAGCGGCATAGCGGGGAATTGGATTATGCCGCCAAAATTGCTGCCCATTTTGAGGTGCGGCATACCGTCTACGATATCGGAAACTTTATGAAAGCGATTGCCGACAGCACCCTGCTTAATCAGGGAGACCATAGTCACAGCCATCCGTTAGCCCCTAACCTGCCGGCGAGTTTTGTTCCCAACCGGAATGGATTATTTCTGACGATTATTTCCAATCATGCCTTTCGAAACGGTGAGAAACGGATCAATTTAGTCACAGGTACGTGCGAGACGGATTTTTCCGGGTATCCGGATTGCCGCGACAACTACATCAAGGCAAAAGCCGTGGAACTTTCCCTTGGGCTCGACCGTCCGGTAACCATTTACACCCCCTTGATGTGGAAAAACAAGGCCCAGGTCTTTGAAATGGCTTATAACGCGGGTAAGATCAGAGAATTACTGGACCTTACCTTGACCTGCTATAATGGCAACGAACAGATGAATGCATGGGGCCGTGGTTGCCGTCAATGTCCGGCCTGCAAGCTCCGGGAAAAAGGCTTCGCAGAATTCCGGCAAACCCATCCTCAACCCGCCCCTTGAAGGGGAGGGAGATTATTAAGTGAATTAATTCAAGCGCATAAGGCTGCATTTTTAAGTGGAAGAAAATACGGACATCTATTATTTATCCGAGCACTTTGTATCCATACAGGGTGAAGGAAACTGTGCCGGGCTAAACAGCCTTTTCCTCCGTTTTCATTTCTGTAATCTGACCTGTAGCTGGTGCGATACGAAGTATACCTGGCTTGCCGATTCCGGCAAATTTCAGCATTATTCTTCCGAAGAACTTAAAGCGCTCATTCACGCGCACAATACCCGGCATGTAATTTTAACCGGGGGTGAGCCGACTCTTTACCGGCTTGACAACCTTGTCGTGCCCGGGAAAAAATATCACGTAGAGAGCAATGGCGCTTTTATTCCCACCGCGCCCTTAGCTATCACTATAGCCGACGGGACGGTTTTTAGGCGGGAGGGAATGGACGAATCCGTAATATGTCGTTTTAATTGGGTAATCTCGCCTAAATTGTCAAACGCGCGGCAACAAATTAACGAGCAAAGTATAAGCTTTTGGGCAAAAAGAGATTATTGCATATTTAAGTTCATCATCCGGAATGAGTCGGATTTGGACGAAATAGAAAGTACCTTAAAAAGGTTTAACATTAGCGGGAATAAAGTGTATGTTGGCTTGGAAGGGCAAAGCCTGGAATCACAATTAAAACCGGCCTTGGTTGATGAAATAATTAAACGAGGCCTTAATTTTTCGCCGCGTCTGCATGTGATGCTATGGGGCGCAAGCAGAGGGAAATGAACAATATTCCAGCAATCCGAATCGTAGCGGAAATTCGTTAAAATTATGGGGTACATGGATGAAATACGTAATAAGTCGAATATTTAAATTTGAGGCCGCCCACCGGCTGTGGAGAAATTATACCGGCAAGTGCACCAATAATCATGGCCATTCCTGGTGGATCAAGCTGCATCTGGAGGGCAATAATCTCGATGATAAGGACATGCTTATTGACTTTCAGGAGTTGAAAATCCTGAAATCCTGGATTGATGAAAATTTGGACCATGCCTCTTTGCTATGGGAAAATGATCCTATGTGCCAGTATATTAAAGAATCAGGCCAACGAATTTATGTCACGAAAAAAAATCCCACTTCCGAGCATATTGCGGAAGTAGTCTTACATGAGGCAATCCGGTTATTCGAAAATTCGCGCATTAAAGTACAATGCATAGAAGTTAATGAAACCTGCACCACCGGGGCAAAGATAATTCCATGAACTTTAAATAACAGTTGATAATTTGGGGGGCTTAAGAACATTTTATGAAAAACTTTCATTATTTGGGTAAAAAAGTAAACGCACCTTCCAAACAACTTGATACCTTTCCAAAACCCGTGCACGTGCAAACAGTGAAATTCGAGAGCAATGAGTTGACAAGTGTCTGCCCTGTTACTCATCAGCCTGATTTCAATACGGTAACCATTGAATTTGCACCGGATAAACTTTGTATCGAAAGCAAAAGTTTAAAACTTTACCTATGGTCGTTCCGCGAAGAGCCCATATTCGCGGAAGGATTGGCCAATATGATCGCCGAAGACATTTTCACTGCTGTTCAACCCTTCTGGTGTAAGATAACGCTGGTGCAAAATATCAGAGGGGGAATGCAATTATCTGTCGTTGCTGAAAAAAAGATTTAAAAGGACCCTATGGGCGGTTGCCGGAATAATCTGTCGATGACATCGACTCGAAACAATAACGTGTCCATATTTTATCATTTTTATGATTACCCATTGACAGGCAAGAAAGCACTCTCTATATTTTGCACAATTTTTGGCAAAAGGAATCACTCTTGAAGCAAATGTTGAGCCTTGCCGGTAAATTTCTCTACTTACTGATGAACTGGCACTGTGAACCTCTCCCGCCATATTTTTCCCGCAAACATGTGATCATCGGTTTTCCACACACTTCAAACATGGATGCAATCAGGGCCTTTATCGCTTACCGGATAGTAAAACGGACCGGTCATATCATGGTAAAGAAGGAATGGTTTTTCTGGCCTATGTCCGTTGTTCTTAAAATTGTCGGCGGCATCCCGATTGATCGCAACTCATCCCAGGGCGCCGTGGAACAGATGGCGGGTATTTTCAACGAAAGAACTGAATTTCTGCTGGCAATCGTACCGGAGGGGACGCGCAAAAAAGTAAAGACCATCAAGACCGGATTCTGGCACATTGCCAAGGCTGCTAACGTTTCGATAATCTGCTGGTTTTTAGACAATAAAAATAAAAGAACCAGATGGCTGGGTGAAGTCATCCCGGGGGATAATATGATGAATGACCTGATCCGGATACGGGATATCTATGAAAGGGCCGGATATAGATTTCCACTGGACGTCAAGCGCACAAGCGCATCTGCCACAAATCTCGACATCAATAAATAATGACCTTTAGATAAAATCAAAAGTGCGGATATGGCAGATGGAAGGAGTTGGTAAACATTCATGATGACCTCCGCCGGCAGTTCGGTGCACCGACATTATCTATCTACATGCAATAATTACATTATTAACCGACACTGCTCCCGTTTTAGGGTTCGAAAAGCCGGGTATTATGAATATAAATAGCATCTTTATAACTTATTTTAAGTATGTAATAATATTTAAGTGGTGCTTTTATCAAAGCATTGACGGATTTCTTCCTTTCAATAAATCCGGTTAAAATGGATATTACGACAGTTATCCGGTAGCGTCAGGGTCCGCTGCCTAAAAAAAGCAGTGGCATTTTTTAGGGAGATTGATTAAGGAGGGGCACAAAGACTGTAAGGAGTAAATCTATTATGACCAAAGCAACAAAACCTGCGTCGTTTCGCGGGGCTTCCCGCTATGTCCTTGATGATGAACTGGCAAAAATTGTTAATGTTTCCATGGCCCTGGAAATGCCGCTCCTCCTGAAGGGGGAGCCGGGCACGGGCAAGACCATGCTGGCCCATGCCATTACGGAAAGCATGAACATGCCCCTTATCACCTTGAATGTGAAATCGAGCATGAAACTCGTGGAGGCCCTCTATCAGTACGACACCCTGACCCGCCTCAATGACAGCCGTTTCGGTGATTCCAAGCGGGATGTCAGCGATATCGAGGCCTACATCCGCATGGGAAAGATCGGTCAGGCCTTTGTCTCCGATGTCCGGACCGTCCTTTTGATCGACGAAATCGACAAGGCCGACACGGACTTTCAGGACGATATGCTGGACGTCCTCGATCAGATGCAATTCGACATCATCGAGATCGACAAGACCATCACGGCCAAGCAGCGTCCGGTGATCATCATCACCTCGAATGCGAAAAAGGATCTCTCCGATCCTTTCCTGGGCCGCTGCAACTTCCACCACATCGCCTTCCCCGATCCGGAAATGATGCGCCTGATCATCAACGTCCATTTCCCCGACATAGACGAGGAACTCGTGGGGGCCTCCGTCGCCGCCTTCTACCGCCTCCGGGAACTGCGGGGGATAGAGAAGAAACCGGCAACCAGGGAGTTAATCAACTGGCTCCGGGCCTTGAAAAACGACCCCGATTTTCGGCCCAAGGTACTGCAACAGGGCAAGGTTCCCTACCTCGGCATCCTCTTCAAGAAAAGCGCCGACCTCATCCAGGCGGCACAGCAGTTGGGGAGGGGGCAGTTTTAAGGAATAAAAATGTTTGTCGATTTTTTCTATACCCTCCGGGACCGGGGAATTCCGGTCACCCCCACCTCGTTTCTGAGGCTCCACAAGGCCCTCGGCCTGGGCCTGGTCCAGTCCATGGAAGACTTCTATACGGCGGCGCGGGCCATCCTGGTCAAAAGTGAAAGGTATTTCGACAGTTACGATCAGATCTTTGCCCATCATTTCAAAGGGGTAGAGCTTCATGACCCGACGGCCGTCGAATTGACGGAAATCGCCCGGGCCATGCTCGACGAATGGCTGAAAAATCCGGGGGATATGGCCAGGGCCTTGGGACTCGATGAGGCGGAGTTGCAGAAAATGACGCCGGAGGAGTTGATCCGGTATTTTCTCGACCGCCTGAAGGATCAGACGGAGGCCCACCACGGGGGCAACAGATGGATCGGAACGCGGGGAACATCACCCGTCGGCCATTCCGGGCATCATCCCGGGGGGATGCGCGCGGGCGGGCAGTCGCGGAACAAATCCGCCATCAAGGTAGCCCTGGAGCGGCGTTACCGTGATTATTCCCAGGAGGGACCCCTCACGGAGTTTCAAATGGGCGAAGCCCTGAAGAGGCTCCGGCGGATGACACCCACCGGCCCCAAGGACATCGTCAATGTCGATAAAACCATCTATCAGACCATGCGCAACGCCGGGGAGATCGAGATCGTCTTCGACCGCCGTCTGAAGGACCGCATGAAGATTGTCCTCCTCATCGATAATGGCGGCTGGTCCATGGAACCCTATGTGCAAATCGTCCAGACCCTGTTCCATTACGCCCGGTCCCAGTTCAAGGATCTCAAGATCTATTTTTTCCACAACACGATCTACAGCCGCGTCTGGGCGGACCCCCAGCGATATCACAAGCCCGAACTCCTGGAAGAGTTCCTCAGAAAAGATCCGGAAACGAGGCTGATCATGGTCGGGGACGCCAGCATGGCCCCCTATGAACTCATGCATATCAACGGGGCCATTTATGTCGATCAGCAACCCACCGGGGCCAGCATCGACCGGATGAAATTCCTCGCCCGGACCTTCCGGCACGCCGTCTGGCTCAATCCCGTGCCCCAGGACGAATGGGAGACAACCTGGACCATCGGCATTGTCCGGCAGGTCTTCCCCATGTTCGAGCTGACCCTGGACGGCCTGGAAAAGTCCATTCTCCATCTCATGGCAAAGCACTGACAACTTTCCAGATTGACATGCCGCGGGGGAAACCCTATGATGTCAATCAAATAAAAGGTGAAACATAATTGAAAATCCCGCAGGCGGCTTCTGCAGAGTTTGGCCATGGTTGAAAATTTTATCGAAAATGCGTCTTCTTATCTTCAGACCTCCATGTTGCTGGCGTATCTTGCCGTGTATCTGGGCGGGGTCTTGGTGAGCTTCACCCCCTGCACCTATCCGGTCGCCCCCATTACGGTGGCCTTCATCGGCGCCCACAGCAGCGGCTCAAAGGTGAAGGGGTTTGTTCTTTCCATAATCTACGTCTTGGGAATGGCCCTGACCTATACGGCCATCGGCGCCACGGCAGCCCTGACGGGAAAGCTCTTCGGCCAGATGCAGAGCAACCCCTGGGTATACTTTTTCATGGCAAATGTGTGCATGATCATGGGGTTGTCCATGTTGGAAGTCTTTAGCCTGCCGATCCGGACGCCCGATTTTATTGCCCGGCTTCAGCCCCGGGGAAAAACGAAGGGGGCTCTCGGGGCATTCCTTGTCGGCGCGGCGTCGGGTCTGGTCATGGGACCCTGTACGGCCCCGGTGCTGGCTGTCCTCCTCAGTTTCGCCGCCACCCGGGAGAGCATCCCCTATGCCATGAGCCTCCTGTTTGTTTTCGCCTTCGGCATGGGGACCCTGCTGATCATCCTGGGAACCTCGGCAGGACTCCTGGCGAATCTCCCCCGGTCCGGGATGTGGATGACCCGGGTGAGCCATATTTCCGGCTGGATCATGATCGGGGTGGGAGAATATCTGCTGATTCAGGCGGGAATGCTCTGGGGATAACAAAGGAAGTCATCAACTAATCAGGGAGTTTCTATGCCGAACCGTCATGTGCGCGTTTATTGGGTAACAGCGATCCTGTTGGTATTTCTTCTGGCCGCCTCCGGGTGTTTCGCCCAGGAGCGGGCGCCGCGATTCAGCATCCGGGATATCAACGGCCGGATCTTCAGCATGAATGACTACGGGAAAAAAACCGTCCTCCTCATCTTCAGTACTACCTGGTGCCCCACCTGCCGGACGGAGATCCCCCATTTTAAGCAAATCTATCAAACCTACAACCACCGGGGATTGGAGATGGTCAACATCGATATCCAGGAATCCCGGGACAAGGTCGCCCGTTTCGCCGCCAGATATCAATTGCCTTATCGGGTCTTGTTAGACGAAACAGGGAATGTTGCGTCGGCCTACGGGATCATGGGCGTTCCCGCCATGATCCTCATCAAGGATGGCGTGGTGGTTACCAGGAATTATCGCCTGATCGATGGAACCCTGGAGAAACTCTTCAGGAAATAATGGGATTATGAACGCTGGCCAGCATATGACTTTCAAAATTTTTGCATCACGTACAAATAATTGTATAATAAGGAACAGTTTTTCCACTCCGAATAAGCCTCTGCTTTCGGGATCTTTATAGATTCCAATGGTCACCCTGGTTCCCGAATCAGGATCCGCCACCTTTATTTCTGTCACATATGCTGCTTTCAATTGTTTAGACATGAGCGTAATCCTCGAACTATGTTTTGAGCATTAGAAAAATGCTTTTACTCCCAGAAAGCCCCCCACCGTGTTCACGCCATTATTGGGCATGGAAATAGCGGATGAGGAAAGGTGAAGATAGCGTCCTTTTTGTCAGAGGATAAGGACTCTTGCATCTTCGCGTCGTCTCCAACCTCTCTCGCAAATTCCCAGAATTTTGGCATCGATGTTATACTTTTCATGCTGAAACAAGGTCGTTTTAGAATCTTTTTCCGTTGATCACAAACGTCGGATCGGAGAAAAACTCGACAATATCCTGTTAACACTTGCTTACGTATGGTAATATCTATGGCAGTGCTTAAAATGGCCAGTTTCACCTTTTATATTAATGTCTCTCCTATTTTTCAAGGTCCGCAAAATATTTCTCGATATTTGTATAGCCTTCATCGATTTTTATCTTGAACTCGTCACGATTTTTCCTGCAGGTTTTCACCCATTCAGACATAGCCGTTTTCCCTTGCTCGGGAAACAATTTGTTCCGGTCCAGCCAAAGGGTGAACGTTTTCTCAGTTTGGTCCTGAATCACCGTCATGACGGAAAAGGTATTTTTAAAGGCCGCCTTGTTGAAATCAAACATTTGCTTCATCATCCGTATCTGATCCATACTACCTTACTCCTTTTTCACTTGGTTTTAGTTGCTTATTTGCATATCTTCGGCATTGAAAGCCTTGCAATGATGAGTTTCTTCTCCATGAACCAGCTTTCATATTGATTCACCAACGCCGCCTGGTTCTGTCGGCTTTACCTTATACCAAGCGGCGTACATGGCCGGCAGGACCAGAAGTGTCAGCACCGTCGCCCCGAACAAGCCTCCGCCGATTGCCACGGCCATGGGCCCCCAAAAGACGCTGAACGAGATGGGGATCATGGCCAGAATGGCCGCGGCAGCGGTCAGCATGATAGGACGGAACCGCAGGACCGTTGCGTTGATAATCGAATTCCAAGCGGATTGTCCGGCCTTGAGCTGCTGATCGATCTGATCGATCAGGATGACGGAATTGCGCATGATTATCCCCGCCAGGGCCAATATCCCTAACTGGACGACAAATCCCATGGGTCGTCCGGTGAGCAGGAGCCCCAGACTGGCCCCGATCACGCCCATGGGGGCCGTCAACAGGGTCAGGACCATCTTGGAGATGCTCTGCAATTGGAACATGAGCAGGGTCATAATGATGAGGATCATGACCGGCACAGGTTGCAGTAGCCAGCCTGTGGCCTTGATGCTCGTCTCCATGGGGCCGCCGATATCGATGCTGTAGCCCTGCGGTAGAGAGGTCCGAAGCCTTTCCAACTGTCGGTAAACCTTTGCCGTCGCATCATTGCCCAGGACGCCGGGGATGGTGTTGGCCTGGACCGTAATAGTCGGCTTCAGGTTTCGCCGCCAGATAAGTCCTTCTTCGGCCTCATAGCTGATCTTGGCGACCTGATCGAGGGGAATGAAACGGCCGGAGCCGATGTGGATATTCAGGTTCTTCAGTTTGGACAAATCGACCCGGTTTTTGGCATCGACGCGAAACACGATGCTCACGGTCTTGTCCTTTTCCCGAAACTCGGCAATGGGGGCGCCCGACAGAAGGGTCTGGAGGCTAAGCGACAACGTCCGGCTGTCGATTCCCAGCATCCTGGCCTTGTCCTGATCGACGGCAACATGCATGACCTTGTTCTTTTCATTCCAGTCCAGATGGACGTCTCGTAGATTCCCATCGGCCACCATGCCATCGCGCACCCGTCCGGCAATGTCACGGACCTTCCCATGGTCGATCCCGGTAACGCGAAGCATGACCGGGTAGGCATCAGGCGGACCGGTTTGAATGATCTTGGCGTTGCCACGCACATTGGGAAAATCGGTGGCAAAGATTTTTTGCGCCTTGGTCAGGAGTTTGTTGCGTGCCTCGAAGTCTTTGGCGAGGATGACGAATTGGGCAAAATTCGTGTTGGGAAGCGTCGGGTCAGCGGACAGGACGAAACGAGGTGCCCCTTGACCAACATAGTAGGAATATTGGACAATATCAGGATCTTTGGCAAAATGCTGGGCGAATTTTCGCGCTTCCTGTTCGGTGGCCTGTATAGATGCCCCTTCAGGCAAGCGCAATTCGACAATGACCTCCGGTCTCGTCGATGGGGGAAAGAAATCTTGCTTCACCAGTCCCATCAAAAATACAGAGCCGATAAAGCAAGCCACGGTAGCCACAATCACCAGCCAACGGTGGGCGAGGCAGAATGCCAAAACCTGCTTGAACCACTGGTAAAACCGGGTGTCATAAATATCATGATCATAGCCGGTATGGGCCAGTTTCGTTTTCACCAGGGCGGAGCCGATAAGCGGCGTGGCCGTACCGGCCACGACCCAGGAAATCAGCAAGGCAATCGTCACCACTGAAAAAATGCTGCCGACAAATTCTGAAGCGGCTCCCTTGGAGAATCCCACGGGAATGAAACCGGCGCACGTAATCAAGGCCCCTGTCAGACGGGGATATGCCGTCGCCGTATAGGCAAAACAGGCCGCGTCGAATCGCTTCCAGCCCTGTTCGAGCTTGACGGTCATCATTTCGATGGCGATGATGGCGTCATCGACCAGGAGCCCCAAAGAAATGATCAGCGCCCCCAGAGAAATCTTATGGAGGTCGATCCCCAAAATATTCATGACGACAAACACGCCGGCAATCACCAGGGGAATGCAAAGGGCAACGACAATCCCGGAGCGCAGCCCGAGGCTCAGGAAACAGACGATGAGGACAATCGCCACCGCTTCCGCCAGAACCTTGACGAATTCGTTGATCGCGGCCTTCACAACCTTGGGCTGATCGGACACCGCGTTGAGTTCCAAGCCCAGGGGCAGGTCTTTTTTGATGTGCTTCAAGGCCCGATCGAGGTTTTCCCCCAGGGTCAGGATATTGCCGCCCTTTTCCATGGATACGGCCAGACCGATGGCCGGGCGGCCGTTGTAAAACATCATGGGTTCCGGCGGGTCCGCGTAACCGCGTTTGATGCCGGCAATATCACCGAGGCGAAAGGTGCGCCCCCCGGCGCGGATCGGCAGATTACGCAGGTCCTTAAGATTTTCAAACATCCCCGTCACGCGGAGAAATACCCTGTCGGATGTCGTCTCCAACATACCCGACGGCGTCATGGCATTCTGCGCCTCGACGGACCGGGCAACAAGAGCCGGGTCAATGCCCAACTGGGCGAGCTTGCTGATTTCCGCTTCGATGGTGATTTTTTCCGGCTGGACCCCCAGGAGTTCGACTTTTTTGACATTTTGGACCCCCAGGATGGTGCGGCGGATTGTTTCCGCATTGGCCCGCATATCCTCATAGGTAAAGCCGTCGCCCGTAAGGGCATAGATGCAGCCGAAGACGTCGTCGAAGCGGTCATTGAAGAAAGGCCCGACCACACCCTGAGGAAGCGTCCCCTTGATATCGCCCACCATATTGCGCACTTCCAGCCACGTCGGGCGTATTTTAGCATCGGTTACCGTATCGCCCTTCAAGACTACATAGATAATGGATTGTCCCGGGGTGGAATAACTCTTGAGATAATCTAGGCCGGGCGTTTCCTGGAGCTTCTTCTCAATCTTGTCAGTCACCTGCTCTTCTACCTCTCTGGCGCTGGCGCCGGGCCAGGCGACGCTGACGATCATCTGGCGGATCGTGAAGTCGGGATCTTCCATGCGTCCCAAGTTTTGATAGGAAAAGGCTCCGCCGACGAAGATGATAAAGATGAAATAGTAGATGAACTGTTTATGATTCAGGGCCCATTCGGTTAGATTGAAGGGCTTCATGGTTTGTCACCGCTCATGGCCTTCACCTTCTGACCTTCGCGCAACTTGTGGACCCCGGCGGTGACAATGGTCTCGCCGGACTGAAACCCGGATAGGACCTGAACTTGCCCATCACCGAACGTCCCAACCTTGATTGCCCGCAGTTTAACTGCCCCATTCTGGACGATCCACACACAGGGCGTATCTTTCGTCTGATACAGGGCCGACAAGGGGATAGACGCCTCAACTGGTTGATCACCGGTTCCTGCGATGGTCACGGAGGCCGTCATACCCAGTTTGATGTCCTGTGGCGGCTGTAAAAGGCTGACACGGACTTTGTAGGTGCGGGATATGGCGTCGGCCATCGGGGCTGTTTCGCGTATTTTGCCTGCGACCACGATATTAGGCAGTGCCCAGAAGGTGATCTTGATTTGAGAAGCTGAGCTAAGTTCTTGAATACGGTTTTCCGGAATACTGACTTCAACCTCCCGCTCCCCTTCCTTCACCAGCGTGATCACGACCTGTCCGGAGCCCACGACCTGTCCCACCTCGGCACTGATTCCGGAAACAACCCCCGCTTGATCGGCGCGCAATAAGCTATATCCCAATTGATTGGCCCCTTGGACATACTGGGCGTTCACTTGCCGATGCGCGGCCACGGCAACCTCGTAGGCGCTTTGATACCGATCTAACTGGGCGTGGCTGATGACATCCTGCTCATATAGTTGCCGGTAGCGTTTGAGGTTGCTCTCGGCCAGACGCAGTTGGGATTGGGCGGAAGCTACCTGAGCCAGGTGGCTGTTGACGGTTTGCAGAATATCCTGGGGATCGATCTGCATCAGGATCTGTCCCCGTTTGACCATACTCCCCAGTTCCACGTGGCGTTTGATGATTTTGCCGCCCACCTGGAAGGCCAATTGACTTTCATGGCGGCCACGAACCTCTCCGGAATACGAATAGTTTTGGGCGGCATCGGCGCTATTAACCGTCATAGTGCGCACGAGGGGAGTATCTTCCTCCGGCAGGGTGGCCTGGAGAAAATGGTCTTTCATAAGGAAACCAACGACAAGGGTACCCATGACAACAACAGCCGCCAGGAGATGGAATGTTTTTCTTCCGCTTAGATTGAGGTTAAACACGCGATGACTCCTTTTCATATTATTACCGATATACCTCCAGGAGATCCGTCCCCATGGCGTAATGGGCCGCCGCTTCGGCCTTCCGGTAATCATAGATGGAACGAATATGGTTCGTCTCAGTAGTCGTTAACAGTGTCACGGCATCCAGGACCTCCGTTGCGGTTCCCTCGCCTTCCTCGTAACGCTTCTTGTTAATCCGCAGATTTTCCTGGGCCTGGCCGGCGGCGTCCTGGTTGGCCAGGATGCGCGCATAGGCATTGTGTAGGTCAAGGATATAGCGCTGAAGTTCAAGTTTGATTTCGTCAACGAGTTTGCCTCGTTGCTCCAGAAGTTGCTTTTTCCGATTTTGGGTCTTCCGAAGATCGGCCATGGATTTTCCCCCCTCGAAGAGATTGATGTTGACGCCTACCATTAATGACCAATTGTTTTCGTAGACCTGATAGGAATTCTCCATGTAATCATTCGATCCTCTCACATATAATTTGGGCAGGAATTCCGACCTTTGAGCAGTCGTTTCAAAATCGAGGGCTTGTAACATCCGATCCACAATTTGAATTTCCGACCGTTTGTTAGTTGCTTCTCCCCAGGCTTTATCCAGATCGGGGCTGGCAGGCGGTGTAATCGATCCTTTCCCTTCCTCGGCCCGGACCTCGCTGTTCAGAGGCCTGAGGAGCAGGTTGTTCAGTCGCGCCGCATTTACGGCCTGCTGATTTTTTGCTGACAGCAACTTCTGCCGGGCGTCCGATAGCCGGACCTGGACCTGCAGGAGGTCGTTACGGGTAATGACGCCCGCCTTATAAAGTTGAGTCGCATCCCGGAGATGGGCCTCCAGCCGCTCTATTTCTTTGGTCACTGCGACGACAAGATGTTGGGAGGCGAGGAATTCGTAATAGGCCAAGGTAAATTCGAAGGCGATGGCGTTTCTTATCCTTGCGGAATCGAATTTTTTCGCCGCGAGGAGCATGCGGCTGGCCTCATATCGCGAGAGACTGCCGCAAAAATCGAAAAGGATCTGCTGGATGCTGATGCTGTAGGAATAGTATTGGGAATCGGAGGTGTTAATCGCCAGACCGTTGAAGGTCATGGCCGGTTGATGGGCCATGTTCGTATGCCCCGCCGAGGCATTGATGCTGGGCAGCAGGCCGGCCCGGGCAATATGAGTGTCCGACTCGGCGATGGCCTCGTTCAGTCTGGCGATTTTTACCACCCGGCTCTCCGCCGCGACGATCTTCAATCCTTCCGGAAGGGTGATCATGGCCGACGTTTCGGCAGCCAAGGAACTGCTGCATGAAAACAGGATGATGCCGGTCATCAACAACAGGATCGCATGAAATCCTTGGGCCAACCTGATCTGCGTAAATATGAATTCTTCAAGTTTTGTCATTTAACCATTATCACCCGGGGCATGTTTTGCACCATTTCTTGAGTCAATTTTTGTCTGCATTTGTCTTCAGGCGCCCGCAGTCATTGTCAAAGTTATTGAAAATTCCTATATCGGGTACGAAAACTCCCCTCATCCATAAGCCGTGCTGAGTTATGATGAGGGGAGCGTATTGTGGAACTACAGGATAACTTATCCGCCAATTCCTGAACCAATTAATATCCGCCAATTCCTGAACCAATAATCTTACCATCACTTACTAAAAAGAAGCGATATCCAGCTTCCGCGGCGATATTAGGCATCTTATAGAATCGCTCTTCCATGCCGTTGTTCAGGGTCTTCTTGACAACTGCCTGACCCCATACCTTTTCGATGTCCTGAACGGAGGCGCCTATATAGGCCCGGTCAAGTTTATTAACAGGAATTCCATTCACTATTGGCGCCTCACGAGGGGTATCCGCTTTACCGTTGCTCAAGAAGGTCAGACCGGCGGCAATGACACGGCCATCCTGGCAAATGAAATTCTGGTATTGCCCTTCTCTTAACGGACTAGGATAATAACGCTCTTCCATACCATTATCCAAACTCCTTACACTTACAGGCCTTCCCCAAACCCTGTCGATCTCTGCAATCGAGGTGGGATTTTTTTCATAGTAGGTTTTGGAAAGTCCCAACATGCGGTCGGGGATGGCCGCCACGGTACGTTTTGTTTCAACCTTTTTATCCAGATCGCCGGTAATTCCATCCGCAATGACGGAGCCGTTCTGAACGATGAAGTAACGGTATTTCACCCCCATTGCCTTAAAAGAATCATTCATATCGTAGAATCTTTTTTCAGCACCGGTGGCCGTTTTTGTGACAGCAACCGGTTTCCCCCATACATGATCAAGGGAATTGGTCGTGAAATCACCTCCAAAACAAGCTGCGCCACTCGCAGCCAGAAACATGATCGAACCGCAAAAAACGGCCACTGCCTTCCTTACTTTTCTACTTTTTGCATTCATGATGAACCTCCCTTTCTTTTCTTTATTCAACTTTCCAGAAGAAAGTATGTTTTGCCTTGGTCATTGCATGGCCTATGCCAGGAAAGAAATTAATTAAATTGCTTATGATATCATTAAGATGAAATTGTAAGGCTGTCAGAGGAAGCCGATCAGATGTTTCATATTGATAAATATTTCTCATTATGATAGAGGATTATGGAAAGGAGGAGATCGCTTATGTTGGCGGAATGTATCCAGGGGATTGAAGTGATTTCCTTTGATGAGGGCACGGGGTTCCCGATGATTGGCAAGAACCGTTGTCTTGCCATCGGCACAGCCGCCCTTGACCGTCTTAGGGCTGACCTGATTATCTCGATAGGGAAGGAACAGACAGCGGTCATTTTGACGCGTTATGGTTATCAAGCGGGTATCGAGCTGGCGCTGACCCTATCGGAAGTCTATGACTTTGATACCCCGGAAGAGTGGTTCCGCGCCGGTATTCGCCTGCAAACCATGGCGGGCATGGCCAACGGCGAGATATCGGAACTGGTCATCGACCTGGCTTCAAAGTCGTTATCCTTCTCCGGACGGTGGCGGAATTCCATTGAAATAAATTTACGTGACCGCCAGTCTACTCCCAATGAAATCCCGGTATGCCGGATAGTTACCGGCTTTCTGAGCGGATATGCCAGTACCGTCCTTGGCGAAGAGGTCATCGTGCGGGAGACTGCCTGTCAGGCGCAGGGGCATCCCTTCTGCACATTTGAGGGAAGGACGCTACGCCAATGGGGCGCAGAGGCGGAGATCCTCCAACAGACTATGAACGTCGGCAGATTTACAGACGAAATAAAGCACCTGCGGGAGGTTATGGCACAGGAGAGTGAAAGATTGGAAAGCCAGCGACAGGAAATCACCATCCTGAAGGAGCGCCTTGCCAGGTCTGCAAACGATTCCGAGATCATTTTCCGCAGTGAATCCATGAGCAAACTGCTATTACTGGCGGGTAAGGTGGCGCCCATGCACACAACGGTCCTGATTCAGGGCGAGAGCGGCACCGGCAAAGAACTGATGGCCCGCTTCATTCACCGTCATTCCGGGAAAGCGGATCACCCCTTCCTGGCCATCAATTGCGCTGCCCTTCCCCCCAATCTTCTCGAATCGGAACTCTTTGGACATGTGAAAGGAGCTTTTACGGGCGCCGACCGGGATAAGGCGGGCCTCTTTACAGAAGCTGGAGAGGGGACGCTGTTTTTGGATGAAGTGGGTGAGCTATCAGCGGATATCCAGGCTAAATTACTCCGCGTCCTTCAGGAGAGGGAAGTCCGCCCCGTGGGTGGCCTGAAAAACTTTCCCATCCAGGCGCGCATCGTCGCGGCAACTAATCGGGACCTGCGGACAATGGTCGCGGATGGCCGCTTCCGAGAGGATCTGTATTACCGGTTGGCCGTCTTCCCTTTATCCATAACGGCACTTAAAGAACGAAGGCCAGACATCCTGATTCTCGCCCGTCATTTCCTCAACCGCTTGGCCGTCAATCATCCCGGTTTCGCCCCCAAAACCGTCCGCTTACTGGAAAACTACGCCTGGCCGGGCAATATCCGGGAACTTGAAAATTGCATTGAATACGCCGTTATCCTGGCCGGCAACGATGTCATCAAACCTGAGCACATACCGTCTACCATCTCGACGCCGTCTCCCGCCTCGCTCGCTTCCATTGTATCAGATATGCCGACTTTCGCGGAGCTTCAGCATCGCTACATGAAGCATGTCCTTGCGCACACGGATCAGGACCGTACCGAAGCAGCCCGGATATTGGATATCGGGACCGCTACCTTGTATCGGTGGCTGAAAACGGAAAACCAGGCAAAAAACTCAGCTTGAAACGTTCACAGGGCAGTTCCCCGCAATATTTGGTGCAGAACCGCAGGAAATATACGGTCAGCGCCTTGGTTCCTGTCCCATAATCATGAGACATGGAAACTACAGACAAGGTCGTAGAATAAAATGCGCCACATAATCGATACTTCCATAGCCGGGTTTGACAGATATTGGCCATGATTGAAAATTTTATCGAAAATGCTGCCTCGTACCTTCAGACCTCCATCTGAAAAACAGCCCTCCGGTAACCTCCTCTGCTCCCATCATTTCGTAGTACGCAAGCTGGATTGATCGGCGCCGCTTTTATCGGATATGAAATGGAAAAATATTATTCTATAAATTCAATTTTATTTCGTTAACCTCTCTTTAACTGACATCGGGTTCGTAACCATCCATACCCACACACTTTTCTATTAGTTTTGCTTTGACATGAAAGTGAAACTACCGTATACTTTCGCCCCATAAGAGGAATATCATATCAGTTATTTTATACAATACATCCCGTATCAGCCCAAGGAAATTACCATTCCAAGGAGGAATCCATGAAGCTATTGAAGAAGATTTTCGAGCACGAGGTTTTTCCCGCCATCGGTTGCACTGAACCGATCTCCTGCGCCTATGCGACGGCGGCCGCCGCTGGACAGCTTGATGTACCAGTGGAGAAAATTGAACTCGTAGTTGACCCCGGTACGTTTAAAAACGGTGCGGCCGTTACGATCCCAAACAGCAAGGGTCGAAAAGGCAATCTCATAGCAGCGGCCATGGGAGCGATTATTGCGAGACCGGAACTGCAGCTGGAAATCCTCAAGGAAGTATCACCGGATATTCTGAACAAGGCTTTGGCGCTGATCGATAGGGGAACCGTCTCTTATTTGTGCAAAGAGGATGAAAAGGGGTTTTATATCGAGGCAAAACTTACAGCCGGCGCTTCCCGCGTGCGCTGTGTCGTCATCGGCGGCCATACTAATATCGCCGTCCTTGAAAAAGACGGCATCTCGTGTATCGGGACGTCTTCGCAAGCACCGGCCCAGAACGACCTTTATCGCGAAAAAATGAGGAACATGAAGTTGGAAGAGGTCCTGCGCGAGGTCACCGATCTGGATGACGAGGAACGTTCCTATATCCAGCGCGGCATTGACATGAACCTGGCGATTGCGGAAAAAGGCGTCGATTTAAAAAGAAACGCCTACCAGCTTCGGCAGATGATGAGGCAGGGGCTCAAGGCCGATGACCTTTTTCACCGGGTCAAGGAAAAAGTCGCTTCTGCGGTGGATGCGCGCATGGGCGGCCTGCCCGAACCTGTTATGACCAGCGGCGGTTCCGGCAACCAGGGTGTCCTCACCGTCCTGGTCCCCTACTTGGTGGGCAGGCATCAGGAAATCGAATTGCCACGCATCCAGGAAAGCATTGCCGTGAGCCACGCCGTCAATTCATACATTAAAAGCTACACCGGCGAACTGTCCGTTATCTGCGGCTGCGCCATTGCAGCGAGCATCTCCGCCTCGCTTGCCATCGTTTACCAGCAGGCGGGGATCGACATCGAGAAAATGACCTATGCCATCGACAATGTCATCGGCGACCTGTGCGGGATCATCTGCGACGGCGCCAAAGCGGGATGCTCGATGAAGATCGTCACCGGGGCCGAGGCGGCCATGCGCTCGGCGTTCATGGCTCTGGCCGGTTACGGGCTTTCCAATGACGACGGCGTGCTGGGAAGGTCGGCGGAAGAATCCATCCGCAACCTGAGCAAAATCTCGCTGGAGGGCATGCAGCTTGTCGATTCCACCGTGGTCCATATCATTCAGGATAAAACGCCGCGTAGCGGTCAGGCTTAACAGGGAATTGTCATTGAGAAAAAATCGGCAAAGAAGGGGAGGATGAAAACATGGAACTCGCAACCGGTCCGGACTTCACGGGGCAGGCGTCCGTCGACAAAACGTCGGAGCTGAGCAAACAGCAGTGGAAGGAAGCTACCCGTTTCGACAGCACCGACTGGGGCTGGGTGATCATGAGCATCGGCATGGCCATCGGGGCCGGCATCGTTTTCCTTCCCGTGCAGGTCGGACTGACGGGACTATGGGTGTTCCTGCTATCGTCAGCCATCGGGTATCCCGCAATGTACCTGTTCCAGCGCCTGTTTGTGAACACCCTGGCCGACGCCCGGGAGTGCACCGATTACCCCGGGGTGATAACCAGCTACCTGGGCAAAAACTGGGGAATGGCCATTGGAATATTGTATTTCATAATGCTGGTGATCTGGGTTTTTGTATATTCTACGGCCATCACCAACGACAGCGCCTCATTCATCCATACCTTCGGGTGGACGAAAACGCTGCTTTCCGAGAACCCTTTTTACGGCTTGGTGCTGATCATCTTCCTGGTGGCTGTGGCCTCGCGCGGGGAAAAGCTGTTATTCAAAGTAGCGACCGGCCTTGTTCTGACCAAGCTTTGCGTCGTTGCCTTCCTGGGTCTTTCAATGGTGCCGGCCTGGAGTTTGAAGAATGTCGGTGCATTTCCGACCCTGGGCGAGCTGATCGATAAATCCATAATCATGCTGCCTTTCACCCTTACCTCCATCCTCTTTATCCAGAGTCTTTCGCCGATGGTCATTTCTTACCGGTCCAAGGCAAAGTCCGTCGAAGTCGCCCGGTACAGGGCAATGCGGGCGATGAACATCGCGTTCGGCGTCCTGTTCGTAGTGGTTTTCTCTTATGCCCTGTCCTTTACCCTGGCGATGGGCCATGATGCGGCGGTGGAAGCTTCACGGGAAAACATCTCCGCGCTGGCCATGGTCGCTTCGATGATGACCGGTCACGGCGCGCGCAGCACGCTGGTGCAGATCTTGTCGCTCATCCTTAACATATTCGCGGTCATGACGGCGTACTTCGGCGTATTCCTCGGATTTCGGGAAGCGTGCCAGGGCATTGCCATGAACGTTCTGCGCCGGACCATGCCGGAAGATAAGATCAACAAAGCCTTGGTATCCAGAGGCATTCTGGTCTTCACGGTCCTGGTATCCTGGGGGGCGATCTTGCTGAATGCCCGTGTACTCTCCTTCACTTCGATATGCAGCCCCATATTCGGCCTTATCGGCTGCCTCATCCCGGCCTATCTCGTTTACCACGTGCCTGAGCTGCACAAATACAAGGGGTTCTCCCTGAAGATCATCATCGCGACCGGCATATTACTTATAATTTCACCTTTCCTGGCCTTTTCATGAACGGAAGTTCTTGCCGATCGGTCTTTGTGTACGATCTTTTTTCTTGCGATATCGCCGTATCGACTGGAAAGGAATAAGGTGGGGATTTTTGCCTGCCATCATGTCAGACGCTTGCAAAGAACCAGGCAATTGCGCCCGTCCCGGACGAAGTAGTTCATATCAGTTTTCTTCTCACCGTATTATTGATTGATTTGTGGAAATAAAACCGCTGTGCTATATTGCCAACCGAAGGAAGGGCCGAACTTGAGGACCAATTCAAGGGACTGTGGGATATGTACAGACCATCTTTTTATATTTTTACATGCTTTTGCATGTATATAATGACGAGCAGCCTCCTTGGTCCAGCCGTCGTCTCAGCCGCGAACTATCCCTTTTCCGTCCGCGACATGCTGGCCATGGAACGGATCGCCGATCCCCAGGTTTCCCCGGACGGGCGCCGGGTCGCCTTCACGGTCTGGCGGGCCGATCTCACCACCAATCGCGGGCAGACTTCCATTCAGATAGCGGATTTTCAAAAGAAAGCCTCTTCCGTCGTCAACCCCTTTGCCGAGGCCGACGATGCGAATCCCCGCTGGTCCCCGGACGGTAAAACCCTTTATTTCCTTTCTACCCGTTCCGGTTCCCAGCAGGTCTGGAAGACCTCGCCTCCCTATAAAAAACTGATCCCCGTCACCGCCTTATCTCTTGATGTGGGGGCCTTTGAAGTTTCCCCGGACGGGCGGTTTATGATTCTGTCCATGTCCGTCTTTCCCGGCAGGACACCGGAGGAAACCAAGACGATGCTGGCGGAAAAAGCAAATCAGACCGGGTCGGGCATGGTCTTTGACCGACTCATGGTCCGGAATTGGAACGCCTGGAATGACGGCACCCGTAACCACCTGTTTTTTTACCCCCTTCCCGGCGGGCCGGCCCGGGACCTCATGAATGCGATGGACGCCGATTGTCCGTCAAAACCGGCTGGGGGGACGGAGGAATTCTCCCTCACTCCCGACGGCGGGACCCTGGTTTTTACGGCCAAGGACGAAGGCCGTCAGGAGGCGTGGTCAACAAACAGCGACCTCTTCATGGTTTCCCTCCGGACAGAAACAAAACCGGTGCGGATCACGAAAAATCCCGCCACGGATACCCAGCCCCGTTTTTCCCCCGACGGGCGGATCCTCGCCTATCTCGCCATGAGCCAGCCCGGTCACGAGGCGGACCGCTACCGGATCCGGTTGCGGGATATGACTTCGGGAGAGGAGCGCTCGATCGATCTGCAGGCCGATGACGCCGCAAACGGCGATCGCTCCCCCGACTTTATTACCTGGTCGCAAGACGGGAAAACCCTTTATTGCACCGCCGATCATCTGGGGCAGCATGCCCTCTTTGCCATGGACGTGGCAACGGGCAAGAGCCGGATGATCATGAAGACGGGTAATACCTTTGCCCCCCAGCCCCTGCCGGATGGGCGCGTCCTCTTTGCCTGGAATTCCCTGAGCCAGCCGACGGAGCTTTATCTGCTCGGAATCAAGAATGAAGAATCCCGGCGGGTAACCAAATGGAACGATGACCGGGTGGGGAAAATCCGTTTTGGAAAGGTCGGGGCTTTCACCTTCCCTGGCGCCCACGGGGATACCGTATATGGACGGATCGTCTATCCCGTTGATTTCGATCCCGCCCGGAAATATCCTATCGCCTTTATCATTCACGGCGGTCCGGAAACATCCAACCTTAATGAATTTCACTACCGCTGGAATCCCCAGATATTCGCCGGGGCTGGCTATGCCGTCGTGCAGATCGATTTTCACGGTTCAACGGGCTATGGACAGAAGTTTACCGATTCCATCCGGGGGGACTGGGGCGGGGCGCCCTATGAAGACCTCATGACGGGGCTTGATTTTGCGCTGAAGGAGTATCCCTTTCTGGACGAAAAAAGGATGGCGGCCTTGGGTCCCTCTTATGGCGGCTACATGATCAACTGGATCGGCGGACACACGGACCGCTTTCGCTGTCTGGTCAGTCACGCCGGTCTTTTCGACAAGCCCATGGCCCATTATGAAATGGACACCCTGTGGTTTCCCGAATGGGAATTCGGCGATCCCAAACAGCATAACCCACTGGATTATATCGAGAACTGGCGGACGCCGACCCTGATCATTCACGGCCAGAAGGATTATCGGGTTTCCTACACCCAGAGTCTCGCCCTCTTCAGCGCCCTTCAGCGCCAGGGCGTTCCTTCGGAGTTCCTGATTTTTCCCGACGAAGGCCACTGGATCCTCAGACCCCGGAACGTTCTGCAATGGCACGACACTGTTCTTGCCTGGCTGCGTCAATGGTTGTAAGGAAATCGGGAGGTCCAACAAGATCCGGCGAAGAAATGACATCCGGTGATCCGGCGAGTGAGCATCTTCTTAACGTGCTCCCAAAGCTCAGGAAATGGCTTGACAATCTGGATCGTTTGAAGAGATGAATTTAACACAGTCCCGGATTAACCAGCCATGATCACTAAAAGGAATAATACCATGAATCCCCAAGCATTGCTAAATCAAGAAGACTGCCTGATCATTCTGAATTATGCGACACGCCTTCTTGCCCTGAATCTCGATCGAGCAATTCTGTTGGAAAGAGCCCTGGAATCCTTGTCTGATTTCAGCGCCAACAGAAACGTCGCCCTCTTCACCTTGACGGATAATAATCGGCACCTTTGCCTGGAGGGGCTGTTTACGGAGCTGAAATATCAGGCTATGAAAAGAGAGATCATCTATGAAGGAACACCCTTGGCGGACGTAATCCTTAATAAGGAATACAAAGTGTATCCGAACCTGAAAGATGCGGGCTTTCCCATGCCGGCAGGAAAGGGACAGGATGGAGAAGGGTGCTGTTTGTGTATGCCTCTGGCCGGCGTCGCTACTGAAATCATCGGGATGATCACGATCGCCGATCCGGTCGGACATCATCCTTCCACTCGGGAATTACAAATGCTGATGATATTGACGACGATGATCGCTGTCTCTATAGAGAACGCAAGGCTGTTCCGCATGGCCACCCGCGATGATCTGACGAACCTCTACGTAAGAACAATATTCGATATCCGGCTGAAGGAGGAAATCGCCCGGATCAAGAGACATGGCGGGGTCTTCTCAATTCTGATGACGGATATCGACCACTTTAAAAAGATCAACGATACCCATGGACACAACAGGGGGGACGCTGTTCTTCAGGAATTGGCGAGGATTTTCCAGAATTGTATGCGTGAAGACCTGGATATCGTATGCCGTTATGGAGGCGATGAGTTTCTCACTCTGATGCCGGAAACGGGTCCCGATGAGGCAATGCGGGTGGCAAAGCGCATTCATCAGCAATGTGCAAACCACACCTTTCTAAAGGCAGGAAAGGCCGCCTCCATTACCATCAGCAGTGGTCTGATTTCCGTCGATAATGCCGCGAACCTGAAGGCGACAGAACTGGTCAGGAGGGTAGACCGGTTGCTCTACCAATCCAAACGCCTTGGTAAAAACCGGATTTGCACCGAGACACCGGAGGACACTCCTTACTAACAAACGCTGCAATTACAAAAGCTTAACTCGTATTCACAATGGATTGGCAACCCTTTCCTTCCCTGGAGTCCAGTAAGCACAATCTTTCGTGTATTCAGTAATTACATGATCGACAAAACGGGCGAAGCGAAGGCAATTTTCCCGACTCTCCCGGGGATGAACTTCATAGAAGAGGCATTCCTTGCATCTTTCTTCCCTGCTCTTGTCATTCATTTTTTAACCTCCCGACAGACAGATTAACGTCTGACCAGGGCGCTGATCAGCCGCTCGATGTGCTCCAGGGTGTTACACTCCTTGATCATGGTGTAATAAGGTGTGTACTGGTGGATCTCCGAATCCCCCGATCCCCAAAAAGCCGGCACTTCGGGATTGAGCCAGATAAGGCGTTTACAGCGCTCGTAGATAACCTTGAGATTCTCCGGATGGGGATCGTTGTAATTATTCCGGGCGTCGCCGAGGACCAGGACCGTCGTCTTGCGCGTTACCGCTGTGATATGATCCCGGCGGAAATCACCGAAAGAACGCTCGTAATCCGTCCGCCCCATAATCAAGGGTATATCCGTCCCGCCCTGTATCCGGGTCAGGGCCTCATCCACGGAACAGCTTCCCAGGATGTCGCTGACTTCGACGAGGTTGGTGCAGAAAACAAAAGTTCGGATCCTGGCGACCTCCTGGTTGAGTCCGTACAGAAAGAGGAGGAGAAAACGCACCGTTCGCAGGACGGAACGGCTGATGTCACAGATGACGACGATCTGGGGGCGTTCGATTTTTTTCTTCTTCCAGCAGGGCGCAAACAGCATCCCCTGATAGGAGATATTTTCTCTCAGGGTTCTCTTGAAATCCAGCACTCCTCTTCTTGCCGCTTTGCGGCGGCGAGAGTGAAGATCGTTGAGACGCTTGACCATCCGCTGGATTATATTGTGGATACGGGCAAAGTAACGCTGTTCCAGGTTGGACAGTTTCACGAGACGCAGTTCACTCTCCAGATGCTTCTCCCCTTCGTTGCGGGCAAAGAGATCGTACTGGCTCTGCACATATTTTCTTACATTGTCCACGAGATAGGCCCGTGCGCCCTCGAGACGGGCCACCTCCGTGTTCGCAGCCGGGGTATCAATCTGCCGTAGGGCCTGAATCTGGCCATCGAGCCCGCCCGCCCCCATCCGGCCGAGGAGCCGCATGGCGAAAAGGCTGCGCTGGGTAAAGTATCTGATTTGTGAGATGTTTTCCAGGCGCGCCGCCTCGGTCATGGCACCAATGAGGCCGGCCCGATCCTCCTCCATGAGCATGCGAACCAGGGACGATTCCGTTTGCAGGAGGTTTGGTATATCCGCATCCTTGCAGAACCGGTCGGGATCGGCGGCAAAAAGACTGAAAGCGAAGAACCGTTCGAAACAGTCCTCAAGAATGATCTTTTCTCCCGCCGTTTTGGCCAGGGAGACGGCAAGGGCATCCTTCAGGAGGGCGCGGTCCCGGTAACCGACAACCTTGACAGCCCGGACGGCGTCAAGGGTCTCGGAGATGGAGATGCGAACGCCGGCGGTTCGGGCGGCAGTGACAAAATCTTCGATAACTCGCTCCATTTCAACCTCTTAGAGCCTTAGTGAATCAATGCTTTACTTCACCGCCATCGCCGTAAGCTGATGAACCTTTTCCGCCACGACGCCGACATCGTCTTCGAACTTGATAAAGGTGTTCAGGGTATCCCGGACGAGGGCGGGATTCAGGATTTCGGCATGGAGGATCATGAGGACCCGGGCCCAGTCGATGGTTTCGCTGATGGAGGGAACCTTTTTCAGGTCCAGTTTGCGGACATCCTGAATGAAATTAACAACCTGATGGGCAAGCTGCACCGAAATATCCGGGACGCGGCGGCGGATGATCTCCCGCTCCAGGGCCGCCTCGGGAAAAGGGATATACAGGTGGAGGCAGCGGCGCTTGAGGGCCTCGCTGAGTTCCCGGGTATTGTTGCTAGTCAGAAAGACGAGGGGCCGCGTCACGGCTTGCACCGTTCCGATTTCGGGCACCGAAACCTGGAAATCCGAAAGAATTTCCAGCAAAAAGGCCTCGAATTCATCGTCCGATTTGTCTATCTCATCGATGAGCAGGACGGAACCCTCCTTTTCCTGAAGGGCCTTGAGGAGGGGGCGGGGTTCGAGAAAAGGCCAGGAAAAGAAGATGTCGTCGTATTGATGCAGCTTGTCCATGGCCGTCTTGAAGCCGTTTCCCCGGCTGATTATATCGTCCATTTTGTCTTTGAGGAGTTGAGTATAGAGGAGCTGCTTGCCGTATTTCCACTCATAGAGGGCCTTGGACTCATCCAGGCCTTCATAGCACTGGAGCCGGATGAGGGGCAATTGCAGGCAGGCGGCCGTTGCCTTGGCCAGCTCCGTCTTCCCCACCCCGGCGGGCCCTTCCACAAGAATGGGTTTTTCCAGGCGGCAAGCGAGATAAACAGTCATGGCCATCTGCCGGTTGGCAATATAGGCAACGTCCCGGAGATTTTCCAGGACCGCATCTATGGAAACAAATTGTTCTTCATACCTGGACTTCATCTTAATATTCCCTCATATTTTTTAATTAATTCACTTATATTATCCATATCCCTCAAGGGTTAACTATCGAAATTTTTCCCCTCCCCTTCAAGAGGAGGGTTAGGGTAGGGATGGGTTTGCGAAGCCATTATCATCTCCAGATTATGCCCAGGTTAACGCAGCAGCGCCGCCCCCTGTTTTATCTGCTTTAACATCATGACATTCCTTGCTAAGTTGACGGCCCGCACCAGGTCACTGCTCAACATCAGAAATTCCTGGTCGCCCGCCAGCAGGGCAGCCGCCGCCGGCTTTTCCAGTGCCTCTTGAAACTGCCGGGCCAAGTCCCGGAAAGACAAAACCAGGGAGAGCAACTCTTCATGTCCATCGTCGCAGTCCAGAAGCCGCGCCGCCTCGCAGGCAATAAGCCGGAGGGTATCCCGGAGATACTGAAGACGGCCGAGATCAGCTTGCAAGTCTTCCGCAACCGCCCCTCCCTGCCGTCGGAGTTCCTTTAATAATAATGACATCTGCCTGTTGATCCCCCCCAGCACGAGGCCCATGAGGGTGACATCTTCGATTTCCCGGAAGGCGATGGCGATGGCCGGGTAGGCCGTCCCCTCTGCGCCAACGAGATTTTCCACCGGGATTTCGCAATTCACGAGCCTGATGCCGCAATGGGGGGAGGGTTTGAAGTTGGCAAGTTTCATCGGCGTTGTCAGGATGACGCCCGGCGTCTCCTTCGGAACGATAAAGGCGCTGAATTGCTTTCTTTCCCCCGCGCTCTCGGTCCCGGTGACAGCCAGGACAACATAGAGGTCCACAAAGGGGCCATTGGTCAGATACGCCTTTTCGCCGTTGACAAGATAGGCGTCTCCCCGGCGATCGGCCCTTGTTTTAAGATACTTGGGATGGGCGCCCACCTCCGGCTCGGAGATGGAAATGGAGGCCGTAATCCTTCCCTGGGCCAACCCCGGAAGGTACCGGGATTTTTGTTCTTCCCTTCCCAACGTGGCAAACACCAGCCGGGCCACGACATTATGGATCATCCAGGAAAGGCCGATCCCGAGACTGCCTCCCTGGGCCGCAACAGCCTCCGCGGCCAGGGTAATCCCCAGATAACCCATCCCTAACCCGCCGTATTCCCGGGGAACGGCGATTCCCAGCAGACCAGCATCTCCCAGTTTCCGCCAGAGAGGCATGGGAAATTCGTCATGGTCGCCCTGAGCCACCCACGGGGCGATCTCCTCCCGGGCAAAACGGGACACTGTTTCTATGAATTCGAAAAGCTCCTTATTTATATGGGTCGCCATGCCCGCCTCCGCAATGACCTATGCGAACTTTGCCTCTGAATACTCTTGATTTCCAAAGCGCCCGTTCGAGAATTATACGTCGTCATTTCTATTGCCGCTGTTTTTGTTGAATTTTTCGAAAAATGACCTGAGGATGCCCTTGAATATCTCTATCTCCTCCGGGGAAAAGCCGGTCTTGATTTCTTCATTAACCCTTTTGATGATCATCTTGGCCTTGTCCCCTGCGGCGATTCCTTCCGGAGTTACCTGAATGAGCAGGGAGCGCCGATCCGTGGGACTGGCCTGACGGGCAACGAAACCCGCCTTTTCCAGGCGGTCCACGAGGCCGGTGAGGGTTGAATTATCCACCCCGATGAGCTGGCTCAGGTCGGACATGGTCCGGCCGTTGCTCTGCTTGAGAAGAAAGAGGATACCCGCCTGGACAAACGTTACCCGTACGTTCGCCGCAACCAGGGCATTATTCAGGTAAGTCCGCAGCTTGTTCTGAGCGGTAAAGATGAGGAAGATGAGCCGGTCGTCTTTCATGATGTCTGCTCCCTTATGATTGGTTAGCAAACATTTGGCATACTAACATTTGGTTGTCAAGGATAATTTCCTATTCCACCGTCCTGACCAGCCTGAAACCGAGATTGCCCGGGTTCAATTTCAAGTGGCCGAGCTTGACGTCGGGCAGGGCCTTGACGCGCAACGCCGTCCGGCAGGCCGTGGCGTCGCTGTCCCAGGCGCCGCCGCGCTGTACCCGGAAGACCCCTGACCTGGGAACATCGGAATTCATGATCTGGCTGGAATTATAAGGTCCATACCAATTATCGACCCATTCCCAGACATTGCCGGCCATATCATAAAGCCCCCAGAGGTTGGGGCGAAAACTACCAACCTTCATGGTTTTACCGGGATTGACACCCTTGCATTCGGAACCCCACAAGCTGTTTCCATAATTCGCCCGGGAACAATCGGGCGCTTTTCCCCAATAATAGGCCGTCGCCGTCCCCGCCCGGGCGGCATATTCCCACTGGGCCTCCGTCGGCAGCCGGTAGCGATTTGTCCCTTCCAACTCATTGAGTTTCCGGATGAATGCCTGGGTATCGTGCCAGGAGACTTGCTCTACGGGGCAATCTTCCCCGCAATCACTGAAACGGGAGGGATTGGTCCCCATGACCCGCTTCCACTGCCCCTGGGTGACCTCGGTCGTCTGCAGGTAGAAGGGCCGGCTGATGGTTACCCGTTCCTGCATTTCGTCCGTGTTGCGCCCGAGTTCGTCAGCAGGAGAACCCATCACGACGTATCCGGGAGGAAGGAGGACAAAAGTCATGCCGAAGCTGTTGACAATGCTTGGCATTCCCGTGGAAATTTCAACACTTATCGGTTGATAAACCCCCCCGGGGAAATCGCTTAACACATACCAGACGACGCGCCTGTTCCTTCCCGGCCGGACCTCGCCCAGATCTCCTTCCAGATGAAGACTTTTAGCCGGATAGGTTTTGTCGCCAACGGTCACATAAACCGACACCCTCGCCGTGTTTTCCTCCCCCTCCAAGTCATAGGTGAAGAGCAACCGGTTCTCCACCTTCTGGATGACAATATTTTTGACCTCCGCCGCTTCCAGGGACGGGGCAAGCACAGATAATATTATCAGTACCGCCAGCATGAAAGCGACCCGCCCGAAATTACCATTCCATTTATTTTTTTCGATGTTTATCACTTTTCCTCCCCTATTGCGGCCATCGATACAAATCACTCAATCTTGCGCTTTTTTCGTAAGCGATCGCAGGTAAAAAAACGCCTCCATAATCTCCCCTGATAAGAGTGATTACAATTGTAATCACTCTTATCATCTTGTATTTATTAATTAATAAGCGAATTTGCCCAAAAAATTTTATTTTGTCTTCACGTCCTTTTGACCATTGCGCGCAACCGCACCCGGGCAGCGGTATCCCATCCTTCCTCATAGGGGTAAACCGTAAATATCCTGCACCCCTTGAACAAAAACATATATCGGGAAAGGGACTTTGCCGCAATGTATAAGTATCGAAAGACTGGCGGTTGCCCGGTTACTCTCCTTGGGCCGGAAACGGGCGACGGCTTGCCCTATTTCCGAAAGATCCACATCCCGCGTCGTCAGGACCGCCACCTGGCAACCTTCCCTGATCAGGCCCTGGCGCCAGCGCTCGGCAATGCCCTGGTTACGATAGACGTCAGCGCCAAAATCATCTGCATTTACAACAAGATATTTCATTTTATCCAGGGACGGGCGCTCCGGAGGAAGAGGTTCCTAAAGACATACCCCCCCTCTTCCTGATCTACGAATTCCGCCATCTTCATGGTGCGGAGGGAAAGTAAGTGCTCCATAAGCCCCTCTTGCCGGGACTCGTACTCATCGGATGTAAATTCACGAATTGTTTCGTAAATAAGACGCACATCGGCAAAATTCCTTGCCAGTTCCTGCCTTAGCCACACCGGATTGGCAAGGCTGATGGCCAGCAGCCAGAGCCTTCCCCGCACCTGACTCATATGGGCGGAGGCGCCGGCGATAATGGAGTTCAGGTGGTCCGTGCCATCCCAGCCCCCATAGCGGGAACCGCCGGGCATGGGTCCCGGGGTCTGGGGAGGAGTGGCCACAGTGACATCGAAGTGCTCTTCCTCCCGCACCGCCTCAAACCAGGAACCTTCCCGCAATTCGATCCGGCTTTCCAGCCCGTTAATCCTGGCATTTTGGCGCGCGGCCGCCCGGGCCGCCGGGTCTACATCCGTGGCAATGACCTGCCGGGCTCCGAGTTTTGCCGCCGCTATGGAGAGCAGGCCGGACCCGCAGCCGAGATCGAGAACCGACTCGCCGGGCTGGACATCGAGAAGCCTGGCCAACTCAATACTCGACGGCGGCGGCATGTGGACCGCCTGGGGAATCAACAGCTCTACCGAACCCGAGGGCAACTGAATCAGCATCGACCACTACTCCTTAAACTTAGTACGTTCGCAAAAAGTGATTCCCCCACTCCTCTTCAGGGGAAGGGTTGGGGTAGTGTTTCATTTTTATGTCCCCTTGCCCAGGAAATAATACTCGTGCTTTTCATCCTCGCCGTCAACATCCCTTTCCCTGTGCAGAAGAGTCAGCCCGGCGGCGGCAAGCTGCGCCGCAAAGACGTCTGCGGTAAAGGAGGTCATGGTGATGACGTTGCGGGCGTAGTCCCCTTCTTTGGGACGATACTTCTCCGCACCGTCGAAATAGCGGATCTGAATAAAAAGGAACCCCTCTTTTTTCAGCAGCTTTCCCATGATCTGAAGAACCCGAAGGGTATAGGCTTGGGAAGGAAAGTGTTTGAAGACGCCGACAGAAACGATGAAATCAACCGTACCCGGGGCAATGAGCTCCAGAACAGCCTCCGGATGCTCCGATGGAAAATGGAGGGCGGTGAAATTTCCCGCCTCCACCCGCCCCTTATCTGCCGCATGGGCCGCCAAATCAGCCATCCGTTTCCGGCACTCGTACAGCGTCGCCGCCGAGATGTCCACGCCATAAACGGACGCGAAATGCTCACAGAGCGGTCTGGCGATTGCCCCACCCCCGCAGCCCCAGTCCAGGGCCGTTTTCGCTTTTAAACCCGCCAGCCAGCCCGGTCCCGACGCCTGCCGCAGGCGCTTCCCGGCCATGTCAAAGAAAAAATCGCCATAGGCCAGCCATCTTTCCTTCTCCCAGCGTCCCTCTCCGTACCAGTGGGACTGGTCCCTGATCCGTTCATTGTTATCGCTCATAGACCAGTAACGGCCAGCGTCACGGTCGAGGTCTGCTTCTGCATTTTTGCGCCATTTTTTCAGGGCCTTAAGGAACATCAGACTTACCCTCCGGCTTTTTTTGTAATAGACCTTGACGATCCATCCGATCATCGATTATATCCCTATGGCATAAACAGGCTGTTACTGCAATCATGACGGCGACGCCGTCAATCATATAAGGTATTGCCATGCTGAGAGATCCGGTTGAAAAAGTATCCTGCGTCGGCTGCGGCTACTGCTGTATACGCAATACCTGCGCCTTTGGTGTGGCCCTGCATCCTCACGACCGGGACAAGAACTGCCCGGAACTAGAATGGACGGGGGCAAGGTATGTCTGCAAACTCATGGGAGCCCATCCCTTAGCCGATTTTTACCGCCAGGAACTTCAGTCCGGCGGCGGCTGCCGATCTTTCAATAATCCGTGGCGGCAAAATGTCCGTCCCAGAACTGATGAGGAGGCCCAGGCCATCGTCTCGGGAACCCCCTGGCCCGCCTCGGACGATAACGACCGGGGAGGTTTGTAAACAAGTCCGTCAGGGGCTTAGCAGCAGTGAATCAAACTCTCAATATAGTAATTCGTCTGGAAATAGACTATCATTTTCATCGCGTGATCGCGAACAAGTCTCACGGAAAGTTCCTCTACGAAATGACGCATTCATGCTCAGAACCTTTTTACGACCAGCGAATTTTAGTACCACGGAAAGTGAAGCCAAGAGAGATGGAAAGTTAGTGGGATGTCAGAATTCACCGTCCATCAGACCATTGTCCCCAACGCTTTCGTGTAGGGTTATTTAGCGGTAAAAGACTACCAATAATCTTCACCATCATATACTCCCACCGTGAAAGAGCAATACCTTATCAATTATCAATTTCGGGCCGTTTTCCATTGACATACCTGGCCGTTTTTTTTATAGTTCCCCGCCATAGAAGCGAGATCCTGTCAAATATTCATGCTTTTCAAAGGGGGCAATCGATGGGAAAGATGAAGGGCCCGGAAATACAAAAAAAGGCAATTGCAGAAAAAGTATGGGGAGTTGCTACGGCCATAGACGTTTATAACTGTAATCCTGATAAGATCCGTTGTGCGGAGACGATCCGTAGCTTTGTTCGGAAACTTTGCGAACTTCTGGAAATGAAGCCTTTCGGGGAAACAACGGTAGTCCATTTTGGAGAGGATGAGAAGGTTGCCGGCTATTCAATGGTTCAATTTATTGAAACTTCTCTAATCTCGGGTCATTTTGCCAACCTGACCAATACGGCCTATATCGACGTCTTCAGCTGTAAACCCTATAATCCCGATATCATAAAAATTTTTGCAGAAAAATATTTCGAGGGCACGCACAGTTCCATGCAGGTCCAGTTCCGGAAGTAGTTCTCGACAAGGCACGCAATCAAGAGTCAGGAAAAATGTTGAAGGTTTCTATCTGCCGGGATTTGGACAAATGCCGGGAATTATGGGAAAGGCTTTGGCCCCAGGAATGTTTGTTCGATTTGTGGGCGGTCAGATATTGTTTTGCGAAATACTATGCCCATTTACCGGAGTTCTATATCGCCGAAAAGGACAGCAAGATTGTCGGGATGCTTCCCCTGAGTTGGATCGAGGAGACACAACGCTATAGTTTTTTCCCGGGGGAATTGTGGCAGGGAAAGACATGGTTGGAGCAGAATAAGATCGTTTCATTCATACCCGCTGCGGCAAAGGCATTGCTGGAGCACGTTTCCAGGCCGATACACCTGAGATATCTGTTATCCGGCTATTTGTCTGGTCTTTCCCCCGTAAATGGGGAAAACGAATGTGTCTTGGACGAAACGGGCTATCTTTTCATCCCCGCTCGATACGATTATGTCTTCGATCGGTATATGGAGGAATTCTCGACCAGATCGCGCAAAAAACTGATCCGGGAACTGAACCCGATCGAAGCCCGGGGTATCAGCTATCGGTTCGACCATTTTCCGGACATGGAAAAGCTCTTTGAAATGAATCTTTGTTCTTTCAAAGAATATTCCTACTTTTACGACAGGCGTTTCCTGAGGTCCTTCGAGGCCCTCGCCGTCTGGCTGAAAGCACGCAGGATGCTGCGCATAACCACGTTGCTTCTCGGGGAAGAAGCAGTTGCGGTGGATATGGGCGCGGTCTGGAATTCCCAGTATACGGTCCTGGCGGGGGGAACGAATCCCGAATTCCCCGGAGTGGCGAAGATCATCAACTTTCAACATCTCAAACAGGCCTGCATAGAAAAATTTGCTCTCGTCGATTTTCTCTGCGGCGATTTCGGGTGGAAGAACCTTTTTCACTTACAGCCCCGCCCCCTGTACCTGATCGATACGTCCGCCCACAGGGCCGCAGTGGGCAACCGGACGTGAAGCCATGAAGCTGTCAGCAAAAAAAGGGGGGGCAACCCTGGTAGTGGGGACAACCCCGGATTACATTGAATGGATCCGGAACATCGCTCCCGGCAGGTGTCTTTTCCTGACCGATTCTCTCCTCAGGCAAAGGGCGAAGGAACCGAGACCCGGGGGCAAAGAAGAGATCCTCTGCGACCTGGCCGATTATCCACGGGCCAGTGCCCGCCTAGCGGAACACCTGGAACGTTTGGGGCTCGCTCTGGACGGGGTTGCCTGCTTCGATTGTGAATCCATGGAACTGACAGCGGTCTTGGCCGAACGGTATCCTCTGCCCTATCCATCCCGCGCATCCATCTATCTTTGCCGCAACAAATACCTTTCCAAACTCAAGTGGCGGGAAAAGGGCCTCCGTTGCCCCAGGGCCGGAATGGTTCGCTCCGCGGGCGAGGCGGAGCGTTTCCGGGCGGAATTGGACGGCCCGGCGGTGCTGAAGCCACTGACCGGCAGCGGGAGCGAACATGTGTGTCTGTGCCGATCGGCCGCAGAATGCCGGACCCGTTACGAGTCGATTCTTTCGGAATTGCATGACAAGCGGTCCCATCGACTGTACCGGCCTTCCGTGTCCGGCGCACCCGCCGATGGGCTTATTGTCGCCGAGGAGTACATCGACGGCGAGGAGTACAGTTGCGATTTCATGATCGACGGCGATCACCTGGAACTGATCCGTCTGACGAAAAAGATCCCCGCCCAAAACAGGCCCTTCGGAACCATTCACGGTTATCTGCTCTGCGATGCCCTGCCGGGGGGGGTCAGCCGCGAGGCATTTAGGGAGACGATCAGGAAAAGCGCCGCCAGTATACAGATCGATCGGGCGATCTGCATGCTGGACTTCATCGTCCGGAACGGGGAAATGGTACTTCTGGAACTGGCGCCCCGGCCGGGCGGGGATTGCCTGCCCCATCTCCTGCTCAAGGCGCAGGGGCTCGACATCCTCAAGCTCAGCCTGGATTTCGCCGGGCGGAGGCAGACGGGTCCGCTCGTTCCCCTTTCTGACTTCGCACCGGGGTTCATGGGTATCCGGATCATCGCCAGGGAGGGGGGAATTCTCCGCAAAATCAATATCGACGCCTTGAAGAATGACCCCAGGGTCCTGGAGATCGGATTGTCGAAGGAGCCGGGACATGAGATTACCTTGCCGCCGGAAGACTATGATTCCTGGATATTGGGCCATGTCATCACCCGCGTGGCCCCCGGCCGGAATCCCGTCGACACCCTGATCGAACTGGACGGAAAGATCCACATCCTCATGGATAAAAGTTGATGCGACTGCCGAAAAAAGAAATAGACCGGTTCGTCCGGAGGCATCTCAAAAAGAGGGAAATGTACCTTCGTTTGCTGGACAGGGAGACCTCCCCTCTCTATATCATCGAACCGGATGTTCTGAGGGACCGGGCAAGGCAATTCAGCCGGGCCTTCAGCGAAAAATTCGCGGATTGCCGGTGCTACTTCGCCGTTAAGAGCAACAATCATCCGGTTGTCTCCCGAACCGTCCTGGAGGAAGGTTTCGGCTTGGACATCGCGAGCGGTAAGGAATTGGAGATGGCCCTGGGGCTCGGCGCCGGAGATATCCTTTTTACGGGTCCCGGAAAAACAGGCAGCGAACTGGTCCTTGCGGTCGAGAATGCCGGGAAGGTCACCATCCTCATGGACAGCTTCCATGAGTTCCAGGCGCTGGAAGAAATAGCCGCCGCAAGGAAGGTTTCGGTCCGGGCAGGCGTGCGATTGTGCACGAATGCGACGGGATTGTGGCGTAAATTCGGGATCCTTCTGGACGACCTGCCTGGGTTTTTCGAGGCGGCCGACCGTTGCCCCCACGTCGATCTGCAGGGGCTCCAGTTCCATACGAGCTGGAACCTCTCCCCGCAGGCGCAAAGCGATTTCATCGGCCTGCTGGGGAAGAAACTGGCGGCCTGTCCGGCTTCCATCTTGAAGAAGATCCGCTTCGTCGATATCGGCGGCGGGTACTGGCCCCAACCGGGAGAATGGCTCCGGGCCGAACCGCTCGTTCATGACCATCGCCCCGCCGCCGCGATCGAGACCTTCGCGGAGGAGTTGAACCGGGCCGTGGAGAACCATCTGGGTTTCCTTCTCCCCGGCCGGATTTACATCGAGCCGGGCCGATGGATATGCAACGACGCCATGCACCTGATGATGACCGTCGTGGACAAGAAGGCCCCCGATCTCGTGATCACCGATGCGGGAATTAACGCGATCGGCTGGGAACGCTTCGAGACGGACTATTTTCCCATCCTGAACCTGACCCGCCCTTCGCTTCAGGAAAAACCATGCAATATCTGCGGATCCCTCTGCACCCCCGCAGATAATTTCGGTTTTTCCTATTTCGGCGAGGAGATCGGCAGCGGCGATGTTTTGTTCGTTCCCTGTCAGGGGGCCTACACCTACAGCCTCAAGCAGGACTTCATCAAACCTGCGCCCCGGGTCGTTATCCTGGACAAGGGGGTGAAAGACTCCGGATGAAAGTGAATTTGGTTGAGCGGGATAACGGGTTCTCATCGGGAATAGGCGGAGGAGGCGGAACATGAAACTCAGATCCCTATTGATCCTTTTTTACCGGGTTTTTCATGACGGCCTGAAGAAGAACCGGCGGAAGATCCTCTGGGTCCTGCTCCTGACCATTTTCGCCTCCGGCTGGGGAATCCTCGCCCCCTACCTGCTGTAGAAATTCGTGGACGACGTGGTGGCGAAAAAAGACGCCCTGCTGATGCTCTATTGCTTCCTCGCCTTCACCGGGAGCATGGCCCTCTTCGGCGGGAAGGAGATCGCCCACTATTCCAGAGGCGTTTATTTCAATTATTACTCATACATTACCCAGTGGAACCATGTCTTCCAGATCAGCATCAGGGATAACATCGCCATGGGGTGGTACGATGTCCCCCTCGATGAAATCAAAAAAGCAGCCGCCCTGGTCAAGCTGGATAAAGTCATCGAAGGCTTTCCCGAAGGGTACGACACCCTGATCGGAAAGGACCGGGTCACGCTTTCCGGAGGGGAGCAGCAGCGTCTCGCCTTTGCCCGGGCTCTGCTGCGGGATCCGAAAGTGCTGTTGCTCGACGAGTTTACGGCGGCCCTCGACAAGAACACCGAGCGGGAACTGCTGGACGATGTATTCGAGCTCTTCAGGGACAAGACCATCATCTGCGTTACCCATTCCAAGGAACTCGCCGCGCGCTTCGACAGGATCATCGAACTGTGAATTTCAATACAGCGGTTTCCGGAAGATTGTCCCTGTTTCACATTGACACACAAGGCCCATGCCGGTATAATCCACCATAAAATAAAGCAATTATTAGCTAAAAAAGAAGCCTATGCTGAAAGACAAGAAAGTCATCGTCGTCATGCCGGCCTACAATGCCGCCAAAACCATCGTCAAGACTTACGAAGAGGTCATGGAACAGGGTATTGTGGACATGGTCATCCTGGTGGACGACGCCAGCCGGGATGAAACCGTCAAGGTCGCCGCGCGCCTTCCCGCGGCCAAGATTCATGTCCATGAAAAGAACCGGGGTTACGGGGCAAACCAGAAAACCTGTTACCGCCTGGCCCTTGAAGAAGGGGGCGACATTATCATCATGGTTCATCCCGATTACCAGTATACGCCCATGCTGATTCCGGCCATGGCCTCGATGATCGGGAACGGCCTTTACCACTGTGTATTGGGATCGCGGATTCTTGGTGGTTACGCCCTGAAAGGCGGGATGCCGCCGTGGAAATATATTGCCAACCGTTTCCTCACCCTTACGGAAAACATCCTGATAGGGGCGAAACTATCGGAATATCATACCGGTTACCGGGCCTTCTCCCGGACATTACTGGAAAAAATTCCCCTCCATGAGAATTCGGACGATTTTGTGTTTGACAACCAGATGCTGGCGCAGATTATCTGGTGCGGCTACACCATTGCCGAGGTCAGTTGCCCGACCAAGTATTTTGAAGAAGCATCTTCCATCAATTTCAGGCGCAGCATGGAATATGGGTTCGGATGTCTTTTTACGGCCTTGACGTTCCGCCTGTCCAAAATGAACCTGCTAACTTCCCGGCTTTTCCCGCCCATGAAATAACGCGATTCTTCACTTCTTTTTCGGTGGTTGCTTGGCGATGATCCGGTCCTTGATCTTGTCGTAGCCCTGATCGGTAAGGATCTTCTTCGATTTCAACTGATCCTTTTTTGCGTAGGGGCGGTTCTTGATAATTTGCTGCGCCGTCGCTTCGCCAACGCCCGTCAGGGTCATGAGCTGTTCCTTCGTCGCCGTGTTGAGGTCAATGAGCTCCGCCTTCTTCTCCACTTTCTTGTCCGGGATCGGGGCGGGTTTGGCTGTCCCCTTCGGATCCGCCGCCCAGCCGGCGGCAGCCATAAACATCACGGCCACGATCACTGCCAACATCCTTACCAATAACGCCTTTTTCATATCCACTCCTCCTCATTGTTGATTCTAATGATGACTTTTTGCAAAGCCTCTATAATGACGACCTCGTAAAAAGTTACCTTAACCGTCATACCGGCGAAAGCCGGTATCCAGAGATTTCAAGGAGTTCTGGACCCCGGCTTTCGCCGGGGCGACGGTGGTTGTGACTTTTTACGGGGTCGTCAATTATCAATCCATCGTTTTCTTATCAACGGCCTTTCTTGCCGCCTCCTCCATCTCCCCCTTCTTGACGGCGATGAGGATGGCGCTGATCGCCGCCTGGGTCATCCCCGGAATCCGGTCGGCCTGGCCGACCGTCCCCGGGCGGATTTGGGCGAGCTTCATCCGCAATTCATTGGAGAGGCCGGGAATGACATCGTAATTTAAATCATGGGTAATTTTGCGCAGTTCCAGGGACTTCAGCTTGGCGACGGACTCCTGCTGCCGCTTTATATAGCCTTCATACTTCGCCTCGATCTCGATCTGCTTCTTGACAAAGGCGTCGTGAATGGGGGCCCAGCCTTCAAAGGGCCGGAGATCATCATAGGCCAACTCTTCCCGCTTCAGGATCTGGAAAAGGGAAACGGGATTCTTGATCGGGGGCGTCCCCAACTCCGCCAGCAACCCCAGGGTCTCGGCAACAGGATAGATCCGCACCTCCGACAAGCGCCCGATTTCCCTGGCGATATCGTCACGGCGCCCCCGCATCCGGGCATAATGATCCGCTCCGATCAGGCCCAATTCATGACCTTTATCCATGAGGCGCAAAGTGGCGTTGTCTTCCCGGAGGATCAGGCGAAACTCGGCCCGGGAGGTGAACATCCGGTAGGGCTCGTCAACCCCCTTGGTGACCAGATCGTCAATCATCACCCCCATATAGCCGTCGGCGCGGGTGAGGATAAAGGGAGGGCGCCCCTGAACGGCGGCGGCGGCGTTGATCCCCGCCCATAGCCCCTGGGCGGCGGCCTCTTCATAGCCCGAGGTGCCGTTGATCTGTCCGGCCAGATACAGTCCCCGGAGCCGTTTGGTTTCCAGGGTGGGCCAGAGCTGCGTCGGCTGGACAAAATCGTATTCGATGGCATAGGCCCAGCGCATAATCTCCGCCGCCTCCAGGCCGGGGACGCTGTGGACGAGCTGCTCCTGAAGCTCGGGGGGGAGGCTGTTACCCAATCCTTTCGCATAGATCTCCTCCGTATCCAGGCCCTCGAATTCGAGGACGACGGGGTGGCGTTCCTTGTCGGCAAAGCGCATGACCTTGTCTTCCAGGGACGGGCAGTACCGGGCGCCGATCCCCTTGATCCGTCCCGAGTAAAGGGCTGATTCCTGAATATTTTCCCGAAGGAAGGCATGGGTCGCCGCCGTTGTATAGCTGAAATAGGAAGGGAGTCGCTCCGTCCGCAGGGCTTCCGTGGCAAAGGAAAAAGGCTGGGGGTCGGGATCGCTGTCCTGGCGTTCCAGACGGGAAAAATCAATGGTCGAGGCCCGCAGCCGGGGCGGCGTCCCTGTTTTCATTCTTCCCGTCTCGAAGCCCAGGGCCTTCAGGTTTTCCGCCAACCGCAGCGACGCCCATTCCCCGGCCCGGCCCGCGGGTATCTTCGTGGTCCCAATGTGGATCAGGCCGTTGAGAAAGGTCCCCGTCGTAATCACCACGGCCCCGGCCCGGTAGGAGACGCCGGTCTGATCGATGACGCCGACGCAGCGGCCGGCTTCGATAATCAGTTCATCAACGAGGCCCTGGCGGAGATGGAGGTGCTCCTGCCGCTCCACGACGGCCTTCATCGCCAGCCGGTAGAGCTGCTTGTCACATTGCACGCGTGTGGATTGCACCGCCGGACCCTTGGAGGCGTTGAGGAGACGGAAATGGACGGCCGTCTTATCGGCAAGCTTTCCCATTTCCCCACCCAGGGCGTCCACTTCCTTGACGAGCTGCCCCTTGGCCAACCCCCCGATCGCGGGATTGCAGGACATAAGGGCGATGGCGTCGAGATTGATGTTGAACAACAGGGTCTCGCACCCCATGCGGGCCGCCGCCAAGGCCGCCTCGCACCCGGCATGACCGCCGCCGACAATGATTACATCGTAATTACGGGACAATTTCAATATTCTCCTTTGACGGGCAATTTATCTTATGTAAAAGTGTTTTGCAACACATTGTGGATGCAGGCAGTTTTGTTTAACGACTGCAGTGCGCGTATCGCTATCGTATACCGGCAAAAATGGTGATTCTTCCGGAAGCAATCAGAAACGATCGAGGGGGCTTTTAAGACCGCGGATATCGCGGGTCATGACATGGGTGTAGATCTCAGTTGTCTTTAGAGAAACGCCTCAACATCCTTTTCCCCGAGAAGACGCGGATGGGTCTTCCCGCCGAAGTAGCGGATATAACGAAGTATCCATTGACAATATGTTTGCTCCGTGCGATAAGCGTAATGGTGATAACGAAGGACCTCTCGAACCTGGTCCATTAATTTGAGATTTGGATTAGGGCGGAACTTCGGTTTATTTTCCATGTTTGCCACCTCAATATCGTAATAAGTGGAATTTGGCAAGACAATTTGTAATAAGTGGAAATTTATCTGGCCATTATTCCGTATATTATATCCTAATATCACAATAAGTGGAAAATTATTCCATCTACATGGTCTGATATGGCGGAATATTTTCCGTCTATTACACTGTTAGGCATCTGAAAGAGGAGGAAGCCAGGATGATCAACAACGCAACGCGCCATGACTTCTCAATGCAGGAGCACGCGTGTGACCTCACTGGATGCTCGTTCTATTTCGGCGGCCACGGCAAGACCAACAATTCTGCGCGGGCAACGCTATTGGCATCAAATGTGCTCTTGTTCAAGCTGAAGGAAGCAGGTGGGGCGGTTGACGCATTCATATCAATTCCAGATGTCCTCTCGGCTACACACTACTTCCGAGGTCGCGGGACGCCAGACAACCTAACTAAGGCAGCCCATCTTACCTATCACGGGCACCCAAAGCGAAAGAAGATGTCTGGAGAAATTCACCTCGTAAACAACGGTCAAAACCGGTTCTCAGGCGCATCCAATATGGTGTCGGCACCTATTTCATTCTGCAACGATATTGAAAAGTATCCGTTGCCAATATGTCGCATAGAACTAAATTGTCAGGCTGGCCATCTCCAGCTAAAAAGCGACATTCCAAACTTCTTTGAACTCCATCCGGGAAATGTATTCTTTAATACGGTCGAGGTTCATCTAGCTAGATCAGGGTTCTTGCATTCCATCGCATCGTGCTCGCCCGCAATTTTGAACGTGAAGGACGGACTACTTGGTTCGATCTTCATCAATTTGAGCATGCAGCTCTTCTATCTCGATAAACTGGATCGTCGCCCAGGGCTGTTTCCGCAAGCCTTGGCACTACAAACTCAAAATTACGAACTCGTGATCCTTGCTACGCACGAGTACAAGAACCCTGAGTACAAGGAGAATGTATTGCGATACTTTCATACTGAGGACTATTTTCGAAAACTGGTGTCGCGAAACTGTTTACCGCATGGCGGCGGATGGTTTGTGGATGTGAAGGGAAATCAGGGTCAGAAGGTTGGATTCACGAACCTCTCGGAACTATTCAAGTGACAACGGACACGTATATGGTTCCGGGTTCTCAGATACCCAACCCTGCGGTGCAGGGGACGCTGCGCGATAAAGCTGCGTAGCGCCCCTGACCTTCAACGTTAGCAAAAAAAGTACTTGACCAATAAACATTTAAGATCTAAAATAAGACCATAAATTATCACTAAATTAAATTCAATTATGGTGAACAAATGAAAGCTGTTTTAGCAAGTTGCTCAGCAAGCATATCGGAATTAAAAAAGAATCCCTCTGCCCTTATTAACCAGGCAGAGGGCGAACCTATAGCCATTCTCAATCATAACAAACCGACGGCATATCTCGTTCCGGCTGAAACTTATGAGCAACTTATGGAAAAACTCGAGGATTATCATCTGGGGCTGATTGTTAAAGAAAGACAAAATGAAAAAATTTCTGCCATTGAAGTGAATATTGATGAGTTATAAATACAAGCTCAAATTTATTCCCACAGCCCTCAAGGAATGGGAAAAACTCGACGGCTTCATTCAGTCACAATTTAAGAAAAAATTAAAAGAACGTCTCCAAGACCCACATATCAAAGCGAGCCGGCTTTCAGGCTTTGAAAACCACTATAAAATAAAATTAAGAGCAAGCGGATATCGCCTTGTTTATGAGGTAATAGACCAAGAAATATGTGTTATGGTTATTGCGGTTGGCAAAAGAGACAAAAGCGAAGTTTACAGGCAAGCTCAACAAAGAACCAAAAAACAATAAATTGCTAACGAAACAATCCAGCCGATCACTGCGCTCCGGCTGATTTTTGCGTTAGGCCGTGACCGAATCTATTCACACCCGTAAGGAGATTTTCTGCAATGGACATTCCACGGATCTTCAACATCACCGAAAGTGCTCACCGCATCCATGACCCGTTCACACCCGAAAAGCTCGCCACTCTCGGCGCGGCGCTGCGTCTGGAAACGGGGACCCGAGTGTTCGACCTCGGCAGCGGTTCGGGAGAGATGCTGTGCACCTGGGCACGCGATTACGGAGTCACCGGCACCGGCATCGACATGAGCCAGTTGTTCACCGAGCAAGCGAAACTCCGCGCTGAAGAACTCGGTGTCGCCGATCAAGTCAAGTTCATCCATGGCGATGCTGCCGGCTACGTCTCTGACGAGAAGGCCGGTGTGGCGGCCTGTCTCGGTGCCACGTGGATCGCTGGGGGAGTCGTCGGCACCATCGAGCTTCTGGCGCAGAGCCTCCGCACCGGAGGGATCATCCTCGTCGGAGAGCCCTACTGGCGGCAGTTACCGCCGACGGAAGATGTTGCCAGGGGGTGTCTTGCCGGCTCAATCTCCGACTTTCTCCTGCTTCCAGAACTTCTCGCGTCTTTCGGCCACCACGACTACGACGTCGTGGAAATGGTTTTGGCAGACCAAGACGGCTGGGACAGATACGAGGCGGCCAAGTGGCTCACCATGCGCCGATGGCTTGAAGCCAATCCCGACGACGAGTTCGCGAAAGATGTTCGAGCCAAACTAACCTCGGAACCCGAGCGCTACGCCGCTTACACGCGTGAATACCTGGGCTGGGGAGTGTTCGCGCTGATGACGCGGTGATGAGGGGATTACCGGGCGACTCAGAAAGTGGGGAAAATCCAATCATGCCTAACATCTATATGGCCTTCGGTTGTCAAGAAAATAGTTCTCCTATAGATCGGAAAAAGAGCAATAAAAAGTATCCGTCCAAAAAGTTAATGAAGCCTTGACAAACGACCCTATGGTTCGGACTTGCGTCTTCCGTCGTGAGAGTCAGAACGCTAAAAGCGTCTGCACCAAACATCTATAGAGATTGACTGAATAGCCAAAAGGCTCTTTGACAATCAGTTTGCCGTCATTCGACAGCTCTAGAATATATTTCGGTACCCTTATCCCGGCGCAGTCAAAGTTAAGCGGCTTGGAGGGAAACTCCATCCAGTTAGGTCGTCACTCGGGCAAGGGGCAGAACACGGATGTCGTTTGGTCTTGCATCATTTATGAGTAAATGGGAAGAAGGATGCCGCCAATCAAAGCCATGAGCTTAGAGGCATTTGGCCCAATCTTTTTTAGCAGTCAAGCTGCACGTAGTAAATAAAGATAATCAGGTCCGCCTATGGAATCTCAGTTAGGCAACAAGCTGGCAAGATCGACCTCGACGCTTTTGCGCACTTCCGGATTCTCGAATTTCTCGGCCACGCCGTCATGATTGTATTTACGGGCGAGCCTTTTGGTAAATCCCGGTAGATTATATTGCGTCTTGGTGTTCTGGATATGCGCAACCAGTTCACCGCACCTGCGCATGAGATACATCCGTCGTCTTAATAGATCTCTGGTAGCCCGCCACTCGGCAGGATAGGGATATGCTGTTGGAAAATTACCGCCTTTAAGCAATAAGGCGATTTTATAGGAGTCGATCTTATCATTTTTTGTCTTTCCTCCGTGAATGGCTTTCATGTATAATGCGTGTCCGAGAACAAATGAAATCTGATGCTTGGCGCACAAATCTGAAACCCAGTACCAACAGAAGACGCATTCAACCCCCACGACGATGTTCTCCAGATAGGGTGAGATGAGTTTTAAAAAAAGATCCGAGTCGGTATTGATGTTTTCGTGAACCATTGTTTTGCCTTTTTGATCGAGAATACAGACGAACATTTTTCGGGCATGCAGATCAATGCCGCAGTAATAATTGTGTTGCTGATTGTAAAATTTCATATTGCCTCCTTTTTTCGTTTAGAGTTGAGTCTTGGATAACTCTTTATATTCTTCACGATTAAAGGAGGCAACCAGTAGAATTTGATTTTAACAAATCAAATTCTACTGGTTAATTCTGACAACGTATTGTGCTGGCAGCAAGGCCATAACTATTATCAAGGCGCTGCACCGGACGGCAATTCCGTTGCGCTCCATTGCCGCCGGTGAGCTTGGTCGTTGGGCGCTAGGCACCATGCAGCAACAATCTTTTCATAGAGGGAGGGCAAATGGAATCTTCCAGGTATGACGAGGGGCTGAAGAAGCTACTTGAAATGGAGGGCGAAGCGGGCAGTGCTGTCATCGAGAAGATGAAGCTTATCTCCCCGGATTTCACGCGGTATCTGCTCGAGTTTGTATTTGGAGAGATATATGCGAGACCTGGCTTGGACATCAAGACAAAAGAAGCCGTTACGATTGCCGGCATGGTTACCTTGGGAGCTACGTTACAACTGAAAGTGCATGTAAAGGCGGCTCTGAATTTGGGCTTTACGGAGCAAGAGATCGTTGAGATGATTTTGCAGCTAGCGCCAATAGTCGGCTTTGTCCGGGCGATGGACGGTCTCATGGCAGCCCAATAAGTATTTGATGAAAAAACAAAAGGGGAGTTAGGCGCTGACAAGGGACAAGAATGAATGAAAAACATCGCCCAACCAATAAGGATTGATGAGACCTGCAAGGTCGCATTCAATCCTTTGTTCAAGTAGGCGCGGTCATCATATAGGGTAAAGCTTCACAGGGGTTTGGGGTAGAGAGGAAGAACAGACTACTGTTGAGGAGCAGCAAGGCAACTTGCCGGTATTTTCAACTGGCGATCATTGTTATTCATGTTAAATGTCCGGCGATATGGCCAATCATTCGTCTTATAAATCGTCGCAGAGCGCACTTTCCCCATGACTCCTATGGGAGTTGAGGCAATTCAAGACTCCACACGCCCAGGGTACTTCCGAGTCATGTCAGTGTCACCGGTGGTTGCAAATTTGATGAAGGGGTTATTTTGGACGATTTTGAGACTGGTTGGGCGGACGAGCTGGGTGG